>Ga0256404_1007954_pt1 | contig 16313 bp, 14 predicted proteins | sample RumenRJG_01DNA_FD_185990 | JGI IMG/M metagenome (GOLD analysis project Ga0256404, IMG submission 185990) | Bovine rumen microbial communities from Lethbridge, Alberta, Canada - RJG_01 | ecosystem: Host-associated > Mammals > Digestive system > Stomach > Rumen | place: Canada: Alberta | collected...
CTATACGCACACTTATGATTTTTGAGGGCTACCTTTGCGGCAGAATTGAATCTGGCACGGAGGTAGTCCCTCCACGTCATCACATTTAAATCATAAGAATATGGATGATAATAGAGAATTTCATTTTTTAGACACGACTGTTACTTTCGACCAGTTCATTGACTCGTTGGCGACGAAGGTGGCTTTACGAATACATCAGGTGGAAAAAGGTCAATTTGAAATCAGTCAGGCACAGGCTTATAGAATGTATGGAAGAGCAGACGTTGAACGATGGGTAAAAAGTGGCAAGTTAAAGCCTGTCAGAATATCGCCAGGAAAGAAACGATACAGGCTTATCGATTTGCAAGAATTAGCCAACATTCAGCAAAACTATCTTCTGTAAAACAAGTCACAAAAAGAAAAACTCAGATATGACACTAAGTCGTATCTGAGTTTTATTATGTCATTAATGCAATCTTAACGAACCAGTCGTTGATACATCTGTGTGAGGTTCTTATCAACATTGGTTATCTTGAACTGAATGCGAGTATCTTTTACTTTCTTTGGAAGCAATGTAACCAGTTTATCCATTATCTGGTCAACATTGTTGAATCCTGTATCTTCAAGAGCACAAACCTGCTTACCCATCACATAGGCCTCTGCACGAACATTATTGTACTTTGAGATTCGCTCGAATGTTTTATCCTCCTTCTCAACATGCTTAGATTCATTATCAGTAAAAAAGATGAAATCAATTACCTTCTCATTCAAAATCCAAGCTGGAGTAAAATCAACTTTCACATAGACCTTGGCCATTTTGTTGATGGAATGGTTAAGCCCAAAGTCAACTTCATTCAAGGTCGCACCACATTCATTCTGAGCTATGGTTGCCCAACTATGACGAAAAGCATAGAGGGAAGCCTTGAAGTTAGGGTCAACCTTCTCCCATATCTGCTTAATACCAATATTTACATTAGCGCAGAAAGAATCTGAGGTTGACAAACGATCATGAAAGTTGAACAACCAAGGAGTATCTACATTTTTAGAGAGATACTTCTCGAAAGTAGGTTTCAAGAATTCAGGTACTCTGATTTCAAAATATGCTTTATCGGCACGTGACTTTCTGGTTTTCTGTCGCTCGTAATGGAAGATGCCGTTGATATACTGCTCTTTTTCTGCATTGAAAATATCCACTGCATTCAAACCACAAAGGCAGAACGAAATCAAAGCAACATCCTGGCCAACCTCCATAAGAGGATTGGTGAACCGGCTTCTATCAGGTACAACACTAAAGAACTTACGCAACATGCTTGCTGGGATAGCTCGCTTCTCAGGGATGTCGCTTCGTGGAATCACAACATTTCCCCAAGGGTTCTTGAGTAAAGATATACCTTGCTCTTCATCGTTGTATTCCTTTAGCGCAGCTTTATAGACTTCACGGATGCAAACTGGGTACTGTTCCTTACAACGATTGGTTTCTGAAAGAGATTCTATCCATCGGTTAAGAAAAGCAGAGGTCATGCGAGAAAACATAATGTTGTCTGTCTCGGCAAATCTCTCCAAGTGGTTCAATGCCCACTTGTAGTTGCGTGAAGTACGTTCTTGACCTCTACTTATCAGCTTTTTAATGTGATTCCTCGCATAATCTGAAAATGACAGATCTTCAGTTGAAGTTGTGAGGTAGGAGACTACTTCCGATGCTGTCCAGCTTGAACAGTCAATCTGGTTCAGTATCTGATAGTATCGGCTAATCAGATTTGAAGTTTGTTGAATAACAAATGGATCAATTACATCCTTACCCTTGATTCCTTTATCATTCACCATCCACGATGTTCTTATAAAAGAACTCTGTCTATTATGGACAACTCGAATGTAAACTATATACATTCCAGTTTTAAGCTTTGTTTTTACTGTAGGTCTAAGTGTAGCCATAATTTTTATAATTAGTAAAATCGTTTATACTCTTTATACACTTTGTTTAATAGTTTACGAACTTGTTTAACAAGATGGAAAAACTATAATAAATCTGGTCAACATTATCCCAAATTCTGGTCAACATATCGCAAACACAGGAGGGATTTTTTGCCGTTTTTGCAGAAGTCGTTTTTTTGTCTGGTCAACATGCTCAAAAAATCTGGTCAACAAAATGGGGTATTTGGTCAGCACGTTCTGCTTGCGTAACGTGCAGAATATGAGCAAAAAGAACCGAGGCAAGAACCTGTTTCCCAAGTCCTTGCCTCGTATTTTACTAATTATCAGCATTCTGTCGTTTATTCCTCTACAGCAGCCTGGGCGGCGGCAAGGCGGGCGATTGGCACACGGAATGGAGAACAAGATGCGTAGTTCATGCCAATCTTGGCGCAGAACTTCACGGATGATGGTTCACCACCATGTTCACCGCAGATACCAGTGCGCATGCCTGGACGAACAGCACGACCCTTCTCTACTGCCATCTTGATGAGTTGGCCAACGCCCTTCTGGTCGAGCACCTGGAATGGGTCAACTTTCAGAATCTTCTTCTCCAAGTAAACTGGGAGGAAGGAAGCGATGTCGTCACGAGAATAACCGAAGGTCATCTGAGTGAGGTCGTTCGTACCGAATGAGAAGTATTCAGCCTCGGTTGCGATGCGGTCTGCCGTGAGGGCAGCACGTGGAATCTCAATCATTGTTCCGATTTCGAATGGGATTTCGATGCCTTCTTCTGCAAAGACTTCCTTTGCTGTAGCCAGAATCACTTCCTTCTGCTGCTTCAACTCATAGAGGATACCAATGAGCGGAACCATGATTTCGGGATGTGGGTCAAAGCCTTCCTTCTTCAGTTGGCAAGCAGCACCGAGGATGGCACGTGTCTGCATGGCTGTGATTTCGGGGAATGTGATACCGAGACGGCAACCACGGTGACCAAGCATTGGGTTGTTCTCGGCGAGAGAAGCCACACGCTGCTGGATAACCTTCACATCTACGCCCATTTCCTTAGCCATCACTTCCTGCCCCTTCAGGTCGTGTGGTACGAACTCGTGCAATGGTGGGTCAAGCAGACGGATATTCACGTGGAGACCATCCATCGCCTTGAGGATTCCGTAGAAGTCTGCCTTCTGATATGGGAGCAACTTCGCAAGGGCTTTTTCACGACCTTCAACTGTGTCAGAAAGAATCATCTCGCGCATGGCGATAATCTTCTGGTCGTCGAAGAACATATGCTCTGTACGAGTCAAACCGATACCCTTAGCGCCGAATGCACGAGCCACCTCGGCGTCGTGTGGCGTGTCGGCGTTGGTGCGAACCTGCAACTTGGTGTATTTGTCGCAGAGGTCCATGAGTGCCTTGAAGTCACCACTGAGTTCGGCAGCCTTTGTCTTGATTTCGCCTGCATAAACCTGACCGGTAGAACCGTTCAGAGAGATGAAGTCTCCTTCCTTGTAGGTAACGCCTTCGATTTCAACAGTCTTGGTCTTGTAGTCAACATTGATGGCACCTGCACCAGAAACGCAGCACTTACCCATACCACGAGCCACCACAGCTGCGTGAGAAGTCATACCGCCACGAGCCGTGAGGATACCTTCTGCTGATGCCATACCAGCGAGGTCTTCAGGTGAAGTCTCGATACGTACCATGATGACTTTATGGCCATTGGCATGCCACTCCTGAGCATCGTCAGCGTGGAACACAATCTGACCGCAAGCAGCACCTGGAGATGCAGGAAGACCCTGAGTGATGACTTTTGCCTTCTTCAGAGCATCCTTGTCAAATACTGGGTGCAAGAGTTCGTCGAGTTTCTGAGGTTCGCAACGGAGGATAGCAGTCTTCTCGTCGATGAGGCCTTCACGAACAAGATCCATGGCAATTTTCACCATGGCAGTACCTGTGCGCTTACCGTTACGAGTCTGGAGGAACCAGAGTTTGCCTTCCTGTACGGTGAACTCCATATCTTGCATGTCCTTGTAGTGCTTCTCCAACTTGTCCTGAATCGAGTTCAGTTCAGCATAGAGAGCAGGCATTGCTTCTTCCATTGAAGGATACTTGGCCACACGTTCTTCTTCAGAGATGCCAGCACGTTCAGCCCAACGCTGTGAACCAATCTTGGTGATTTGCTGTGGTGTGCGGATACCAGCCACCACGTCCTCACCCTGTGCATTGATGAGGTACTCACCATTGAAGAGGTTTTCACCGTTACCAGCGTCGCGAGAGAAGCAAACACCCGTGGCAGAGGTGTCACCCATGTTGCCGAACACCATTGCCATCACTGACACAGCGGTACCCCACTCGTCTGGAATGCCTTCCATCTTGCGATAGAGGATAGCACGCTCGTTCATCCAACTGCGGAACACGGCACAGATTGCTCCCCAGAGTTGTACGATTGGGTCGGTTGGAAAGTCCTGACCAGTACGCTCCTTAATAGCTTTTTTGAAAAGCTCGACGAGTTTCTTCAGAGACTCTACAGAAAGGTCCTTGTCGAGCACAACACCCTGCTCTTTCTTTACTTTCTCGATGATTTCCTCGAATGGGTCAATATCTTCCTTGTTAACAGGCTTGAGACCAAGTACAACATCGCCGTACATCTGTACGAAACGACGGTATGAATCATAAACGAAATGAGGATTGTTGGTCTTCTTCACCATACCTTCAGCCACTTCGTCATTGAGACCGAGGTTGAGGATGGTATCCATCATACCTGGCATGGAAGCGCGAGCACCAGAACGAACAGATACAAGCAGAGGGTTCTGTACATCACCGAACTTGCTGTTCATCAGTTTCTCGATGTGAGCCACTGCGGCATTCACTTCATTTTGAAGCAATTCTTTGATTTTCTCCTCCCCTACCTCATAATACTCATTACAGCAATCAGTAGTGATTGTGAAGCCTGGAGGCACTGGCACACCGATGAGGTTCATCTCAGCAAGGTTTGCACCTTTACCGCCGAGAGCCTCGCGCATCTGCGCATTACCTTCTGCTTGTCCATTGCCGAAGGTGTAAACTCTTTTTTGAGCCATAACTTTTCTTTTCTTTTTTTTATTATTTAAGGTTATTGATTATGTAAATCTTTTATCCATAAGAAGGAAAAATCTGTAGTTTCGGGAACGCGTCCCCGACGATTTTTGCAAAAATAATGTATTTTGTTCAATGCCGCAAATTTTTTGGCATTTTTTTGATAAAAAAGACTTTTATTTGCCCGAAAGTTTCCGAATTAAGTCTTTATTTATCTTTGGAATGCGTGGTCCCTTCCGAATATTCTCCTGTATCAATTCCTCTGTTTTGTTATACATATTTTTGAAATGTTCTGTGATGAAATTCTGTACTCTTACCTCGACAGTCGGCATGCCCTCTTCGGATGGCGACACGCACATGAGCCCGTTGTGTACAATCTCCACTTCTACGTCTTTCCCTGTCAGCATCGGGTCGCCATCGTAATGCACCACCCCTTCTTTGGAACGGTGAATTGTGGCTTTTTGACACTGGAACGTTTTGATTCGTGAATTCTGTCCTATTGTGCCGTTGAACAATTGGATGGCAATTTGTGGTGCTTCGATGGCAAGAAAAGGCTCGATGATGGTCACGTCCATAATTCCATCTCTCACAGAAGCGGATGGCGCAATATAGGCATTATTGCCATACTGGGATGCATTGGCACATGAGATGAGGAATGCTTTGTAAACACGGTGAACCTCCACACCTTCTTCTTTGTTGACGATGTCAATGTCGTAAGTTTCTGGATGATAACCGAGACTGCTGTTCAACACATTCTCGATGTAGGAAACTGGACCTCTCTTCCCGGACTCGGCAAATCGCTGTGAAATGAATGCGTCAAACCCAACCCCGCATGTACAGAAAAAAGGACGTTCATTTACAATGCCATAGTCCATCGGCTGGGTCAATCCTCTATTGATGATCTTGATGGCGCTGAGTGGGTCTGTCGGAATGCGAAGATGCCGGGCTAGTCCATTTCCAGAACCTGAAGGAATGATGGCAAGGGCTGTCTGGGTGTGAATAAGTCCTGTGGCCACCTCGTTCACAGTTCCATCGCCACCTATTGCGCATACGATGTCAACTCCTTGCTGGGCGGCCTTTTGGGCCAATTCTGTAGCATGACCTACATATCCCGTCTTCAACACCTCATGGTCGTAATAACTTCTGTCGAGATAGTCCTCTATCAGTTTCAAGACAAAGTTCTTTCCCGATGTGCCAGATATGGGATTTACGATGAATATGATTTTTTTCTTTTTTGCCATAAAGAGAACGGACGGGCCTCTGTTCCTACTTGCCTTATATATAAATAATGTGTATGTAATATCTACTATTCAAAAACGCACTCTTTGCGAATTGCACTGCAAAATTACGACTTTTTGCGCCAATTTCTCAAAATAACACCGTGTTTTTTGACTTTCTTCGTTTTTTTTCAGGAAAGATGTGTAAGAAACGCTCTTTTTTTACTAACTTTGCATCGTTTTTGCATTAGCAAACGGAAATGGACAGAAAAAATAGTAACAAATAGCGTGTCTCTTCCGGTGTCAACTAAGAACAATTTTTCATGTGAGATGAATGTTTCATTAGTGGGCAACTAACCGGAATGCACAATTTAACTATGGGTTTATTACAAGAAAGAATGAGTAAGTATAGAGAGCCGCAGAAATACATTAATGCGGGTGTTTATCCTTACTTTAGAGAAATTGACAGCCATCAGGACACAGAGGTGATGATGAGCGGAAAGCGAGTTCTCATGTTTGGCTCAAATTCTTATATGGGGCTCACTTATGACAAGCGTATTTGCGAGGCTGCCATCAATGCCATCAAGAAATACGGTACAGGATGTGCTGGTTCACGTTTCTTGAACGGAACGCTCGACCTTCACATTCAACTTGAAAAAGAACTTGCAGATTTTGTGGGTAAAGATGAAGCATTGGTTTATTCTACAGGTTTTACTGTAAATTCAGGCGTCGTGTCTTGCTTGACTGGTAGAAACGACTACATTATCGGTGATGACCGCGACCATGCATCCATTGTTGACGGACGCAGGCTTTCTTTCTCTCAGTTCTTCCATTATAAGCACAATGACATGGAAGACCTTGAACACCAGTTGATGCGTTGCAACGCCGATTCCCTCAAATTGATTGTTATTGATGGTCTCTTTTCTATGGAGGGAGACCTTGCAAAACTTCCTGAAATCATTGAACTGAAGAAAAAGTACAATGCTACAGTAATGGTTGATGAAGCACATGGCTTGGGTGTGTTTGGTAAGCAGGGACGTGGCGTTTGTAACCACTTCGGAGTGACAGAAGATGTTGACCTCATTATGGGTACATTCTCTAAGAGCCTTGCATCCATTGGCGGATTCATCGCATCTGATAGCGACACCATCAATTGGCTCCGTCACAACAGCCGCACTTATATCTTCAGTGCTTCTAACACACCAGCAGCCACTGCTGCAGCGCTTGAAGCGCTCCATATTTTGCAAGAGGAGCCTGAACGCCAAGAAAATCTCTGGAAGATTACCAATTACGCACTTAGCCAATTCAAAGAGGCCGGTTTCGAGATTGGTGACACAGAAAGTCCTATCATCCCGCTCTATGTGCGTGATGCCTTTAAGACTTTCCAAGTTACTAAGTTGGCATTCGATAAGGGGGTGTTTGTCAACTCTGTTGTTCCACCAGCATGTGCACCGCAAGACACACTCATCCGTGTGGCGCTCATGGCAACTCATACTAAAGAACAAGTTGACCGTTGTGTAGCAATTCTTGTGGATACATTCAAGGAATTGGGACTGCTCAAATAAAAGAAAGATTTATATATGTGTAGGATGAAGGGAAGTTAACAACTTCCCTTCCCTATTCTAAAATAGAATGTCATGCTAACATTAAAACTCATCACAGAAGAGACTGAACGAGTTATCAAAGGTCTCGAAAAAAAGCACTTTCAAGGTGCGAAAGAAGCTGTAGAACAGGCCATAGCCATTGACAAACAGCGTCGTGAAGCACAAACAAAACTTGATGCCATCCTCGCCGAGAGCAAAAAATATGCTGCTCAAATCGGTCAACTCATGAAGGCTGGCAAGAAAGACGAAGCCGAAGCGGCAAAACAGGAGGTGGCAAAACTCAAGGCTGAAGCCTCAAATCTTGAAGCCGTCAAGCAAGATGCAGAGCAGCAACTCACTGCTCATCTCTGCACCATCCCCAACATCCCTTACGATGAAGTGCCCGAAGGTTCCTGTGCTGAGGATAATGTTGTGGTGAAATCATCTCTGCGTGAGTGCAAGCCTGGTGATACTGTAGGTAACTGGGACACAGTACCTTCAAATGGAAATGCCAAACTTCCCCATTGGGAACTTGCTAAGAAGTATAATCTTATTGACTTCGACCTTGGAGTGAAAATTACAGGTGCAGGTTTTCCTGTCTATATAGGCAAAGGTGCTCAACTTCAACGTGCTCTTATCAATTTCTTTTTGGCAGAAGCCAATAAGGCCGGTTACACAGAAATCATGCCTCCTACGGTGGTGAATGCCGCATCTGGATATGGAACTGGTCAACTTCCTGATAAGGAAGGGCAGATGTACCACTGCGAGGTGGATGACCTCTATCTCATTCCCACGGCAGAGGTTCCTGTTACCAATATCTACCGTGATGTCATTCTTGACGAGAAAGACCTTCCCATCAAGAACTGCGCCTACACTCAGTGTTTCCGTCGTGAAGCAGGCTCTTATGGTAAAGATGTGCGTGGCTTGAACCGTTTGCACGAGTTTTCAAAAATAGAGATTGTCCGTATTGATACACCTGAACACTCTAAGGAAAGTCACAAGGAGATGCTTGATCATGTGGAAGGTCTTTTGAAAAAACTGGAACTCCCCTATCGTATTCTTCGTCTTTGCGGTGGCGATCAGTCATTTACCTCCGCTATCTGTTACGATTTCGAAGTCTATTCCGAGGCTCAGGGACGTTGGCTTGAAGTTTCGTCCGTCAGCAATTTTGACACATATCAGGCTAATCGTCTCAAATGCCGCTACCGCAATGCGGATAAGAAGGTGCAACTCTGTCACACTCTTAACGGATCAGCCCTTGCCTTACCCCGTATTGTGGCATCAATCCTGGAAGACAACCAGACACCAGAAGGTATCCGAATTCCTAAGGCACTCGTGCCATACACAGGGTTTGAGATGATTGACTAATGGATTCGACATTTTTTACCGAAAAGTGAAGAATCTTTGACAAAATGATGGGCTATTACAATGATTTTTTGTAACTTTGCATCGTTTTTTACGTAAACAACTGGTAAAAAGATATTATTATGAATAAGATTGTCAAGAAAGAGCAGTTCAGTGAAAAGGTGTTCAAACTGGTGGTTGAAGCACCTCTTATCGCTAAATCTCGCAAGGCTGGACACTTCGTCATCGTTCGTGTTGGCGAACAAGGCGAACGTATGCCGCTCACCATCGCAGATTCTGATGTTGAGGCTGGCACCATCACACTTGTCGTACAGAAGGTGGGCTATTCTTCCACCAAGTTGTGCAACTTGAACGAGGGCGACTACATCACTGATGTGGTGGGTCCGTTGGGTCAGGCTACTCATATTGAGAAGTTCGGCACAGTAGTTTGTGCAGGTGGTGGTGTAGGTGTGGCTCCTATGCTCCCTATCATCAAGGCGTTGAAGGCTGCAGGAAACAAGGTCATTTCCGTGTTGGCTGGTCGCACAAAGGAACTTATCATTCTGGAGGACGAGGTGCGCAAGCATTCTGACGAGGTCATCATCATGACAGACGATGGCTCTTATGGACAGAAGGGCGTAGTGACAGTTGGTATTGAACAAGTCATTCAGCGTGAGAAAGTGGACAAGTGTTTTGCTATTGGCCCAGCCATTATGATGAAGTTCTGCTGTCTCTTGACTAAGAAATATAACGTTCCAACGGATGTTTCACTGAATACTATCATGGTGGATGGTACGGGTATGTGTGGTGCTTGTCGTATCACGGTGGGTGGCAAAACTCGTTTCGTGTGTGTGGATGGTCCTGAATTTGATGGTCATGAAGTGGACTTCGATGAGATGTTCAAGCGCATGGGCGCATTCAAGCCTATTGAAATTGAGGAGATGAAGAAACTGGAGGAGCATGTTGAATCAGTTGCTCCAACAGCCAAGAAAGAGGCTGCCGCTGATGCTACAGGCATGACGACAGACACTCCCCTCTCCGAACTGACTGACCGCAATGCTGCATGGCGTAAGGAATTGGCTGCCAACATGAAACCAAAGGAGCGTGGAGAAATTGAACGCTGCGTGATGGGAGAATTGGATCCTGTTTATCGTGCCACCACTCGTACAGAAGAAGTGAACACGGGTCTCACTGTTGAGCAGGCACTTACAGAAGCAAAGCGTTGTCTCGACTGTGCAAAGCCTTCTTGTATGGAGGGTTGCCCTGTGAGCATCAACATTCCTTCATTTGTGAAGAACATCGAGCGTGGGCAAATCTTGGAGGCTGCTAAGGTGCTCAAGGCTACAAGCGCGCTGCCTGCTGTGTGTGGTCGTGTATGTCCACAAGAAAAACAGTGCGAGAGCAAGTGTATCAAACTGAAGATGAATCAGAAGGCTGTGGCTATCGGTAACTTGGAGCGTTTTGCTGCTGACTTCGAGCGTAACAGCGGTAAGATGGCTCTTCCTGAATGTGCGCCAAAGAATGGCAAGAAGGTTGCGATTGTGGGTTCTGGTCCTGCTGGTCTTTCTTGTGCTGGTGACTTGGCAAAGGCAGGCTATGATGTGACTGTGTTTGAAGCATTGCATGAGATTGGCGGTGTGCTGAAATATGGTATTCCTGAATTCCGTCTGCCTAATGCAATTGTAGATGTGGAAATCGAGAACCTGCGCAAGATTGGCGTGAACTTCGTGAAAGACTGCATTGTGGGTAAGACCATTACCATTGACGAGTTGGAGAAGGAAGGCTACAAAGCCATCTTCGTGGCTTCGGGTGCAGGTCTGCCAAACTTCATGGGCATTCCTGGCGAAAACTCTGTGGGTATCATGTCTTCGAACGAATACCTGACTCGTGTGAATCTCATGGACGCTTCTAACCCTGCTTCTGATACACCTATCGTGAAAGCCAAGAGCGTGATGGTAGTCGGTGGTGGTAACACCGCTATGGACTCTTGTCGCACTGCTAAGCGTTTGGGCGCTGAACACGTATTTATTGCATATCGTCGTAGCGAGGCAGAAATGCCTGCACGTTTGGAAGAGGTGAAGCATGCTAAGGAAGAAGGTATCGAGTTCCTCACGCTTCACAACCCTATCGAGTATGTTTCCGACGAAAAGGGTAATGTGACACAGGTGAAACTTCAAGTGATGGAATTGGGCGAACCTGATGCTTCTGGTCGTCGCTCTCCAATTCCGGTGGAGGGTAAGATTGAGACACGTGACATCGACCTTGCTATTGTGGCTGTTGGTGTTTCGCCTAATCCACTTGTACCCAAGTCAGTGGAAGGTCTTGAATTGGGTCGTAAAAACACGATTGCCGTCAATGATCAGATGCAGTCGAGTATTCCGACAATCTTCGCGGGTGGCGACATCGTGCGTGGTGGTGCAACCGTCATCCTCGCTATGGGCGATGGTCGTAAAGCAGCAGCCAACATTGATGCCATGCTGAAGGCTCAGGCATAAATCATTGTAATTTATACAATAAAGGGGGTGAACGATTCGTTTATAAGAATGGTTCACCCCTTTATTATGGGTGTTTTTCATTATGCGTTTACCTTCTTCATCAATATGAAACGACAAATACATACAATCATTTGGGGAGCAATGTCTGCATTGTTTTTCCCTGCTTTGTGCTGCTTTTTCTTGATGTCTTCGTGTGTTGACGATGAGCAGTTCACAGCAGACAGAAGTGCTCTGTTGAGTTTCAGCCAGGACACGGTGTCGTTTGATACAGTGTTTTCGGGCATTACCTCCAGAACGGAACGTGTCCGAATTTACAATAAGAATAACAAGGGACTTCGTATTGCTCGTATAGCGTTGGAATCGGGAGGTGCATCAGGATTCATGATGAACGTGGATGGGCAGAACGGTGTCTCATTGAATGATGTGCAGGTCTTGAAAGAGGATAGTGTCTTCCTGTTTGTCAAAGTGAATGTGCCTGTAAGTTCTTCAATGAAACCGACAAAAATCTCAGATACAGTTATCTTAACCCTCGAAAGTGGAGTCCAGCAGAAAGTGGTGCTGGAAGCATTTGGACAAAACATGCAGGCTTTGAATGGTGAAGTGTTGAAAGGTGACAACGTGCTAACTGCAGACGAATTGCCTTATGTTATTTACGATAGCCTTGTGGTGTCGGAAAGTGCATCGCTTCGTATCAAGGAAGGGACCACTCTCTATTTCCACAATGGTGCAAGCCTTATTGTGCATGGCACCTTAGATGTGGAAGGTACTCAGGACAAACCAGTCACGCTACGTGGCGATCGGTTGGACAAGATGTTTCCATATTTACCTTACGATCGATTGGAAAATCAGTGGGGAGGCATTTATATGTCTTCCTCCTGTAAAGGATGTAACATCAATTATGCAGACATTCACAGCGGGAACTATGGCATAGTGTGCGATGGAATCGAGGGAAAAGTGAATATTACGAATTCAGTCATCCATAATGTTGCAGGTTATGGTCTGTATCTGAAAGATTGCGAGTCGTTGGTGGCAAATACACAAGTCTCTAACTCAAAATATGATTGTGTGGGCATTTATGGTGGAAAGGCTGATTTCTATCACTGCACGTTCGCACAGTTTTATCCATGGAAAGCCGACCGTGGAAACGCGCTTTATGTGAGCAACTATATAGGTGAAGAGGAACATCTGATAGAAAGTGTCAATTTTTATAACTGTTTTGTTACTGGGTATGCAGACGATGAGGTGTATGGAAAGCCTGGTGAAAAACCTCTCAATCTGAATTTCTACCATTGTGTATTGCTGACGGATGTGAGTGATGAAACCTATTTTCATGATTGCATCGGAGAATCGAAGGATGCGGACACCTACAAGGAAAAGAATTTCAAGACGTTCGATACACACGCTTATCTCTATGATTTTCGGCTCGATTCTGCCAGTGTTGCCCGTGGAAAAGGTTCAACAGCCTACTCTACCTCGTATCCTATAGACAGATTTGGTGTGTCACGTGGCGAAAAGCCTGATGCTGGATGCTATCAATCTTCCTATTGAAAATATGGCTCACCTGCTATAAAGCTGAAAAACAAAAATGAACACCGAAACGTAACCATTCAGCGAAAGAACTTCCACTTGGATTTTAATTTGAATAATTACTCAAGTTTCGGATGTTTTTCTCAACAACGAATATTTCGAATATGACGAATTTATACAATGCACAATGCACCCAAGGGTGCAACGAATAAAAACGAATGCTGAGTGTAGCCATTCAATTCCATTCGTTGCCGCTTGCGGCATTAGGAAAATACATCTTCTCGCCGCATGGTAAATTAGAATGATTCGTTTTATTCGTTGTTGAAAATGAAGCGTTTGGAACTTCCGAAACTTAAAATAATTAGAATAATTGAAGTCTCGGATGTTCGGTTTGGGTTTATTTAACTACGAATTGGACGAATTGGACGATTTTTTTGCCATGCGGCTTGACCGCGTTAGCCTTCGTGTAATTTGTAGTGCAGTAGGCGTTTTGTGTCATCATATTTTTCACCGCATGAAAATGAGTGAAATTCGTAGTAAAAAAAGAACACGTTAAGAACTCCCGAGACTTGAATTAGAATAATTTAGGTCACTATTTTCTATAATTAACCTCAGTTCGATGTGGTGTTAACATGAATCACCACAAATGGAACATGAATCTCTCGATAATCAGTTCGTAAGGTGTGCCCTGCATCGTCATTATGCTATGCTCTGCGGGCAAATTACGTCTAACCGTGTATCGTAATTACGGTTGTTAGTGCGGTGTTTTGCCCTCTTCTTTTCACGCGTCACATTGACACTTTTCTCACTTTTTCCGAAAAACATTTGGTGGTTTCACATTTATTTGCTTACTTTGCCACAGTCTTGCAGACTTCGGATGTGTCCAATAGGCAGTTCGGGGGGGGCAGAGACTAAATCCAGTTAGCCCGATGGACGATTGCGACAGTGGTTGCAGGGAGTCCGTCACCTCAGGGAGAGCGGGATTAACTTTACATCGATGGTTTGACGCGTCGCAGTGTGTGCCTCGTGAGGTAATTGATTGCCATGCGTCAAAAGGACGTTTACGAACGTTGGTCTTCAGATCTCTAAATCTGGTAAATTTAAAGCATTCGTTGAAGAGAACGCAATCGGAACGTCCACGTGGGTGATTTATCCAATGTCATCACCATGCTTGTGTAGTATAGGTGTATTGTCGCCTATATACATAAATGTATGTGTGTGATTACTGTATATTATCCCCCGGCGTGGGCTAACTGGTTGCTAATCCTACGAATGCGGTTTACCAGAGCCAGAGATCGGGATTAGCAGAAGTACAGCAACTCACGCCCTTTTTGTTTCTGTTAACTTTAATGCCGAAAGTCGGAGTTGGATGAGTAAGCGAACCATATAATATGGCAAATTGTAGTGTGAAATTCCATTTGGGAGCACGTGAATGTGAATATAGTTCAGAACGTCTTACTCCTCTCACGGAAGATTCTCCTATAGTAATACTAAAAGATCAGGCATCATTACTAATTGACGAATTTAAGAAAACATATTGCATTGACGAAAATATAATTCCGACAGACATAGAATTGTATTATGAAAAAAAATGCATTTATTCGTGGAGGGAGTTGGATTAACACCAAATTAAATCTGTAAAAGAAACATATAATATGGTACAGAACTTAAATCAGAAACTGGAATCTGAAATCGAAGATTTAATTAAGGACAAATCTTGTTATGTATACCGCGGAAAAAAGATTGCTGTCGTAAAAGACATCCAAGTCAACTTAAATGATGACTATGCGGCACACATGCAAGAGACCGTGATTTTTAATGGTAGTGCGGAGTTTGGTTTTCATGTCCTTGCCATCGAGGGTGAAAAACCTGATATTCTGTACGCTCACCATAATTTCACAGGAGATGCAATGATTAATAACTGTAAGGTTATAAATGTAAAAACACCAATATTTATCCACGAATAGTTAACAAATTATGAACATACAATTAATACGTACTCAAATAGAAGCATTTCTTGATGACCACATAGATGTTGAGAAGTTCAAAATTGGTAAGACAAGCAATTTAGATACAAGAGAGGATGATTATCAAGAAAATGGTTATCACAAGGTCATAAAAATATGTTCTGGTGAAGCAAAAGAAATCTCAGATGCGGAAATAGCCCTGACAAGGTATTTCCGCGATGATTCAAAATATAAAGAAAGGTGTGACAATCGAAGAGATGGCGGAGGATCATCTGATGCAACAATATTGTATATAGCTTTGAGGATAAATGATATTTCCATACAACATCTTAATGAATTCGAAGTCTATGAACAATATTTTTCATGTATTAACAATTAATTATTCAAAAAGTCTCATGAACACAACAATCCTTAAATCTGTGATAACGGTGCTGGTGGCACTGTTCTCACTTAACGCATTTGCGTATGATGTCGAAATCGATGGCATCTATTACAACATCGTGACCAAAGCCAAAATAGCAGAGGTGACAAGTGGAGATAACAAATATACAGGTGAAGTTACAATTCCCGCATCTATCTTACATGATGGTGTAGCGTACCCTGTAGGAAGCATCGGTGGTCATACTTTCTATAACTGCAGCGGTCTGACATCCGTCACCATACCTGAAAGCGTGACGAGCATCGGCGGTTCTGCTTTCGAAAACTGCAGCGGCTTGACATCGGTGACCATACCCAGCAGCGTCACATCAATCGGCGGTTCTGCTTTCTATGGCTGCAGCGGCCTAACTGCTGTACATATCACAAATGTTGACGCTTGGTGCAGAATATCATTCTCAGATAACGACACCAGCAACCCATTATCTAAAGCTCATCATTTATATCTGAATGGAGAAGAAGTGAAGGATTTGATTATCCCCAGCAGTGTGACGAGCATCGGCGGTTCTGCTTTCCGGGGCTGCAGCGGTCTGACCTCCGTCACCATACCTGAAAGCGTGACGAGCATAGGCGATAGGGCTTTCTCTGACTGCAGCGGCCTGACCTCCGTCACCATACCTGAAAGCGTGACGAGCATAGGCGGTTTTGCTTTCTATAATTGTATTTAGAGACCTCTAAACAACTACAAACAATGAAAAACATATAGAGATAAATCTCTGTATATCAACTACTTTTAGATTTTAACACTTCGGACTTGCTTTTTGGTGGTTCTCAAAAATC
>Ga0256404_1007955_pt1 | contig 16313 bp, 14 predicted proteins | sample RumenRJG_01DNA_FD_185990 | JGI IMG/M metagenome (GOLD analysis project Ga0256404, IMG submission 185990) | Bovine rumen microbial communities from Lethbridge, Alberta, Canada - RJG_01 | ecosystem: Host-associated > Mammals > Digestive system > Stomach > Rumen | place: Canada: Alberta | collected...
ACGCGACGGCACAAGTCAGGCTCGTCTTCTGCCTTATCCACGGCAGTATAGGCAGCACAGTGAATTATCGCGTCAGGGCGGGCCGAAATTATGAAACTGCGGACGGCAGCCTCATCAGTGATGTCAAACTGCTCCCTTGAGGCGGCCTCAGCCTGAATGCGGCGCCGCTCCAGCCTGTACAGCTTCAGCACCTTTCTGCCGTCAGTTCAGCCAGATCTGTTAAATAATCATAGGCCTCACTTTCAGGAATTTTCTTCAGCTGTAGCAAATTTTCAGGATCCAACACATCCGAAAAGTTGTTATTAAAACCAGGCAATTTACTTAAAACGCACCGTACTTTTCAACAAACTCCCTGAATGTCGGCAGATTTTTGTCCTTTTCAGCAAGTATCACGTTTTCACGGCCGCCGATCTTCTCAAGCGGCCATTTTACGTTGATATCCGGGTCGTCCCATTTTATGCCGCCGTCATATTCTCCATAAAACTTCTCTGAACATTTATAAGAAACTATTGATTGTTCCAGAACAAGATACCCGTGAGCACAACCAGCAGGAACGAGAATTTCATTATGTTTTTCGCCGATCAGGTCAAAACCAAGCCACTGCTTAAACATCGGGCTGTGCTCACGAAGATCAACCACCACATCATACACATGGCCCCAGATACAGCGTACAAGTTTTGGCTGCTGTTTTATTCTCTGAAAGTGCAGTGCTCTGATAACACCTTTATGTGAAGTTGTGTAGAACACTTCTGCAAGGTCATGCTGTATGCCATTCTGCTCAAAAATTTCCCGTGAATAGTCTTTTGTGAAACAGCCGCGAATATCGTCGGCGTTGAAAGGTGTTACCTCAATTAGTCCAGGGATTTTTGTTTCTTTAAACTCAAATCTTTGAATCATTGCAATTCCCCCATCAATAGAGTCCTTCCAAAATGTAGTTCTCAGATAGTGTTAGTATTTTATGCCTGCCCAGTGTGTAAATGCATAAAACAGGCAGTTCGTTAAATCGTCCTTAATAATTTTTCAACTGCTTTTAAAGCGCTGCTGATAACATCATCCATATCATAATATTTATATTCCGCCAGACGCCCGCCGAAGATGACGTTCTTCTCTCCAGCCGCAAGTTCAGTATACTGTTTATAAAGGTTTTTGTTACGTTCATTATTGACGGGATAATAGGCTTCATCACCGGGCTTCCACTCTGCGGGGTATTCACGGGTAATATAGGTCACCGGCTGTGTCCCGAATTCAAAGTGTTTATGCTCAATGATGCGCGTCCATGGTGTTTCGCGGTCTGTATAATTCATGACCGCCACGCCCTGATGGTTCTGTTCTGCAAGACGCTCTGTCTCAAAACGGAGGCCGCGGTACTCCAGACAGCCGAGTTTGTAGCCAAAATATTCATCTATGGCACCTGAGTAAACGACAGTATGCGCCAGACCTTTATATTTTTCTCTCTCTTTGTTGTACTCAATGCCCAGGCGCACCTCAATGCCATCAAGCAGCGCGTTGATCAGTTTGTTATAGCCGCCGACGGGAATTCCCTGATAACGGTCGCTGTAATAATTATTATCAAATGTATAGCGCACTGGAAGCCGTTTGATGATAAAAGCCGGAAGCTCTGTGCAGCTCCTGCCCCACTGTTTTTCTGTATAACCCTTGATCAGCTTTGTGTAAATGTCAGTGCCGATCAACGAAATGGCCTGCTCCTCAAGGTTACGCGGTTCTTTAATGCCGGCAGCGGCGCGCTGTTCGGCAATTTTTGCCGCAGCTTCTACAGGTGTAATAACGTCCCACGTTTTGGCAAAGGTATTCATGTTAAAAGGCAGGTTATAGAGTTCACCCTTGTAGTTCGCCACGGGTGAGTTGACGTAATTGTTGAATTCCACAAACTGGCTGACATAATCCCAGATTTTCTTATCCGATGTGTGAAAAATATGTGCGCCATACCTGTGAATATGAATGCCTTCTTTTTCCTCGCAATACACATTGCCGCCAGTATGGCTGCGGCGTTCAAGGACAAGGTATGATTTACCTGCTTTTTTTCATTTTATGAGCAAAGACAGAACCTTAAAGACCGTTTCCGACAATCAGATAATCATCATTTAACTTACCTTATTTTCCTGAGATACCAGCCAATCGCGCGTACGCTTTACCCCTTCAGCAAAACTCACCTGTGCCCTGAACCCGGTGTCCTTTTCTGTCTGAGAGCAGTCGAACGCCGAAAGCGGCAGGTTAGTTCCTGTAAAGGGAATTTTGCCGAAAATAAAATCCAGATCAGGAGCAATCGCCTGCTTCATTTCAAGGAGAAATTCTTTCAGCGGCCGGGCGGTTGAACTACCAACTAGATATTCATGAAACGGTTTTCCGCTTTTGCCGATCAGGTAAAAAGCCTGCGCTACATCGTCTATATAGACAAAATCATAATTCTGTGTGCCGGAAGTAAAGACTGGAGTTTCGCCTTTAATACATTTTCTTATTGTGGTGTTGACCATACGCGGGCTTAATTCTCCAATTCCATAGGCGTTGGTAATTTCCGGCCAGATCAGGTCAATGCCGATCTTAGCGGCAACCGACATGCACATCACATGCGCAGCCAGCTTTGCGCCTCCGTAAATGTAACCCATTCCCGGCCTGTTGCCCTGCGCATAAGCTGCCGCCATTGTCTCATGCTCCATGACGCTGCCCGCGCAGACAAATCTGGAGCACCCAATATCTTTTGCAAACTCAAGACATTCCACACACCATTGCACATTGGAAAGCTGCAGTTTTGTATCAGCACGTGCACTCCCTGCAGACCCATTCCAAGCAAAATGGTAAAAAATATCATAGGTATCGCTTAGCAGAGAATGGACAGAGTGCACATCTTCAAGAAAAAAAGGAACCACTTTCAGAAGCGGCGATTCCGGCAGTTTATCACTTCGGCCTCCATGACACAATGCAGTCACTTTGACACCTTGGCTGAGAAGGTACTTAACAACGTTGCTGGCCACAAAACCGTTTGCGCCTGTCACAACTGCGTGCTTCATAAATTATGCCTCCATAAAGTCACGGATCTCATGATCCATTTCAGCCGGAATGTTTCCCTTGTCAAAATAAACACGGGTCCACTGAACGACTCGCCCGACCGCTTCCGCGATATGCCATGTTGGCCTCCAGCCGAATGTGCTTTTCAGTTTTGAACTGTCGAGCTTCAGAAAATTCGCCTCATGCGGACCGCCATCTGATTTATTGACCCAACGGGCATTATTTCCCCAGGCCGTGCAGAACATATTCACAAGTTCACCGGTATTCAGGCAGTCGCACTCATCAGGTCCCACGTTATACCAGCCGGCATATTTAATGTCTTCATACTGTTTCTGAGCTATGGTCAGATACGCAAAAAGCGGCTCCAGTACGTGCTGGTAGGGCCGCGTTGAAAAGGGGTTGCGCACTGCAATTGGAGCGCCTTTTTCCACGGCACGCACACAATCTGGAATAATGCGGTTAGCGGAAAAATCGCCGCCGCCAATCACATTTCCCGCCCGCGCTGTGGAAACTGCAACTTTCCTGCCGTCAAAAAAGCTCCTTTTATAGCTGTGCGTAACCAGTTCTGAACAGCTTTTGCTGTTAGAGTAGGGATCATAACCGTCTAAAGGTTCATTCTCACGATAGCCCCATACCCACTCGTTGTTTTTGTAAACCTTATCTGTTGTAACGTTGAGAAAAGACTTTACACTGCTGCTGCAACGCACACATTCCAGAATATTCACTGTCCCCATCACATTCGTTTCATAGGTGTAACGAGGACGTTCATAACTGTCACGCACCAAAGGCTGTGCTGCCAGATGAAGGACAATTTCAGGAAGGGTTGAATCAAAAGCCTTTTTCAGAGCATCAAAATCCCTGATGTCGCCGATAACACTGGTAATTCTGCCTTCCAGCCCAGCCATACTGAACAGACTTGGGTCAGTTGGAGGTTCAAGACTGTAGCCTGTCACCTGCGCACCGAGATTAATCAGAATGCGGCACAGCCATGAACCTTTAAAACCTGTATGGCCGGTAATAAAAACTCTTCTGCCTTGGTAGAATGAAAGATCCTTCATCAGTCATTCCAGACTTTCCACGGAGCATTTCCGCCGGCCCACAAAGTTTCAAGCTTTTCCTTGTCACGCATTGTATCCATACACTGCCAGAAACCATTGTGCTTATACGCCATCATCTGACCTTCTGCCGCAATGCGTTCAAGAGGTTCACGTTCAAAAACAGTGGAATCTCCTGCAATATAATCAAAAATCTTCGGTTCAAGCACCATAAAACCACCGTTGATATATCCCACATCTTTTTTGCTTTTTTCACGGAATGAAGTAATAGTATCCCCTTCAATGTCAAGGATGCCAAAACGGCCTTCAGGCTTTACAGAGGTTATTGTGCAGATTCTGCCGTGCTTTTTATGGAACTCTACAAGTTTATCAAAAGGAACGTCACTGACGCCGTCCCCATAGGTCAGCATAAACGTTTCATTGCCGATATAAGGTGCGATCCGCTTTACCCGTCCGCCTGTCATGGTATTCAGCCCTGTGTCAACGACAGTCACTTTCCACGGTTCTGTCCGGTGTGAATGAACAATAACATTATTGTCCCCATGTGTAAAATCAAATGTTACATCAGACATATGAAGGAAATAGTCGGCAAAATACTCTTTAATGACATGCTGCTTATACCCCGCGCAGATGATGAAATCATTGAATCCATAGTAGGAATAGCATTTCATGATATGCCACAGAATAGGCATGCCGCCGATTTCAACCATCGGCTTGGGCTTGAAGCGTGATTCTTCTGTAATTCTGGTGCCAAAACCGCCGGCGAGCAGAACAACTTTCATAGTAGCATCAATCCTTCTGCATATTATTATATTTACTTTAATGTTTCAGTTTGTGATAAACGTACTTTAGCGCTTTCCACTGCGGGGAATCCCTGGGTATAATTTTCTTGACCAGTTCCCGTCGGCGCGAACCATAAGGCAGAACTTTATTTGCAGCCCGCCATATTAGACTCTGCTCTCCGACTTGCTGTGCCTGATTTACGACTTTCTGTCCGCACACCTGCCCCGATGGCAAGTCTGCATTTCTGCCTATGTGAGGCAGAAGGCGGCTGAGCAAATACTCATAGAAGGGGGTTTCCCTGGCGTACTGCCAAAAATAGTGATACAGGTCTACATTCGGTTTGAAGCACGGTATCCTTTGACCACTGTAATGAACAATATATGGATCTTTTCTTGCCCCGGCATATTCATCAAAATACGTATCGGGCAATACATGACTGTACAATTCACAAATTTCCGAATTATCCAAATCCATATTTACCACATTCCACTTGTTCGGCAATATTAAAATTTTACCCTTGCAGTATATATTAATGATATCCTGATCCGCCATAAGGTATTTTTTCTGCGTACTTGCCTTGATCAGTTTATCCGCAGGCAGTTCATCATTGAACTTACTGATGTTATAAAGCTCAACCCCGCCCTGAATATACCCGCCAACATTATTCAGCCCCAGTTCATTTAAATATTTCTTCATGCCGTGGCCTTCGTCCAACAGCTGCCAGCACAGAACGGTCAGTTCTCTTGTTCCTGCCAGCAGACTGTCTCCCAAATTAGTGTTATACAGTTCAGCTACGTCATGATTGACAATGACATCAGAGTCAAGGTAAAGAACTTTGTCGTACTTTCTGCAAATCTGAGGAATGAACAGTCTATAGTAAGTAAATTCGTTATAATAACTTGCCAGCTGATAGTGATAGTTCCTCACAATGGCCTGCAGATTTATAAAACGGACAGAAATATTTTTTCTGTCCTCCGCCATACTGTGAAAAAGCTGCATATTATAGCTGCTGATGTCACTGCACAGAATCAAAATATCATAATTATATTTTTCGCTCGTGTTTTTTATCAGTGAATAGAGAGCCACACCGCACAACGGTGCAAATTCGTCGCTCGAAATGAAACAAACCGCAACCGCGTTATTTTTAAATGCAGGTTCCACAGTCTGGTTCAGGTTATCAATTGCTACCGTAAATTCTTTCATATCTGAGGCATCAAATATATTACGGTCATATGCTTTTTCTGCAGACACTTTCTCGATAATGCCAATAAAATTTTTTGTCACGCTGTCCCATGTGTAGTACTTCTTTATAAACTCCAGCGCATTTTCACACGCATTCTTATAAAGTTTTCTGTCACATATCAGCTGATCAATATACTTCGCAAACTCATCTGCATTGGCGTATGCAAACCCCGCCTTGCTTTTCTCACACTGCTCTGCCAATATCGGACATTCCTTATTCACCAGAACGGGCTTGCCGCAGGCCATCCCTTCAAGCAGAGCAATGCAGAGGCTCTCATACTTTGAGGGGCAGATCATTGCCTCCGCGCCCATAATTCCATTAAATTTGTCTTCTTCTGAAACAAAACCTGTGACAATAATATCCTTGTCGCTCGGAACATCTATAATTTTTTCACCTATTAAAACCAGTTTCAATTCATTCCTGTGCATCTTCTTGTATTGCAAAAAGCTGGATATCATTTGATCGCAGCCTTTGGAAACATCAATCCTCCCCACATATACAAGATATGGAGCCTTAACATGATATTTCTTTCTGAAACTGTTGACATCAGATGTTTCCGGTATATCAACCCCAAAACCTACTACCTTGCATGGAATGTAAGTGTTATGAAAATAGTTGTGTACAAAGTTTTTTTCTCCTTCTGTCAGAAAAGCAAAATACCGCGGCATGGAAAAAATTTTTTTGAAAATCGTCAGCCGAATCCAGTCTTCATCATGGGCCGTAGGCAGGAAAACACATTTATCCCTGATAACAGGAATTGCCCTGATGGCTGTGTAATATATGTATGTGATAACAAAAACAACATCATACTCATCTTTATGTTTTTCAAGATATTCAATCAGAGTGGGACAATACGGGCCTTCGGCCTCAGTCCAAAAGCAGTCGTCACGTAGGTCGGTAGGGATATTCGACTTTATTTTGCGATATTCTTCAACACTTATTTTGTTAAAAACATCCCAGTCCCTTTCATGTTCAGGTGCAAAGCGAGTCACCACAACACCATTGATAACAGAGCTTCCTGCTTCGTAATGATTATCCCAAGACATATATTCAAGACTTGTGGTTGTCAAGACTTCTACAGCATATAACCCTGCCAGATGTTCAGCCAGTTTCTTTGCATAGTACTCACCGCCGCCACAGACTTCCTCTCCGTACCGCTGCACAATAATCGCTATTTTTTTCTTATCCATAAACAGCCCCCTGTTAAAGCTTTTCCAGTTCTGCCCGCTATTCAAAAAACACGACACGCCAGAGTATGATCCCACATCTGAACAGTGGCATTGTAATCATAGCATTTAACCTTCTCTGCCTGCCAGTTCAAAATCATTTCTCTCAAGATTCTATCAGTAAGTATTTTATTGATGTAGTTTGCTACTTTATGAGGGTTCTTCGTGTCAATGAGACAGCCACCGTTTCCAAGTGTATCAGGTACAGCGCTGCTTTCATAGGCAATAACCGGCACGTTGAACAGCATGGCTTCCACGATTGGCACACAGAACCCCTCATGTTCGCTCATGCACAAAAACAGATCGGCACTTTTATAAATCCGCTTAATATCGCTGAAACTCAGACCGCTTATAAATACAACATCTGAAACGCCGATATCCTGAACATACGCCTTTAATGCGCTCAGATATTTTTCAGAAAAAGGACTTCCCACTAGAATGAGTCGGGATTCTTTATTGATAAATTTTTGATAATATGCAAAAATTCTGATAATATCTTCCTGTTTTTTATTGGGCACAATTCTTCCCACAAAAAGAATATTTACAAGCCCGTCATTAAAATAAGGCTGGATTTGTTCCGCACCAACAGTATATTCATAAGTTGGAATGATAAGGGGCAGCACTTCTATTTTGTTTTCAGCGTACCCCATTTTCAGCAGGTCGTTTTTGTTGAACTGACTGACAGCCACGCATAAGTCAAAAACATCCCGCATGCCGGATATTTCTTTTGCTGATTGTATCTGCCTTGAATACATATTTAAATCGATGCCTTTAAAAAAGTACGCAGGGGTAGTATTGTGATATATCGCAATTTTTCTGCAGTTTAAGTTTTTAAGCAATGCGTTTATAATGCTGCGTTCACACATATGGTAAATAACAACATCATCAGGTCTGACAAAAGATAAATCCGACAATTTTTTAACAAAGTCTTCATGAATTGCGCTGCCGATATTGACCGCCAAAATCTGCGTCCGGCTGTCATATTTCCGTAGAATGCCGCGCAGGGCAAAGGCAGCATTTCCTATGGCATCCCCGTGTATTAACGTATTGAGCATTTGATAAACTCTCATTGTCGTTATCCTCAAGCATCAGAAAGTTTTTTTCTTAGACTTTCAATTTCCTGTCTGCATCTGAGAAGCTCTGACCTGCATTCTTCAATTTCGTTCTGCATGCTCGCTATAGCTGATGCCACAGCAACATTAAACGACGAAACATCGGAAATACATGGATCAACGTAAAATCTGATGCTTTTTCTGATGGTGTGTTTAAGCAAGCGCTTGATGAAACTGCCATGAATGCTGCGATCAGGATTTATAACAGCTTTTTCTTCCAGATTCGAAGGCATAAGATATTTATACAGATTAAATTCTGGTATTTCGCTGCTGTGATCGGCGGCAGGCACTTTATGCCCGCATGCGTCCAGTATTGACTGTATTTTTGTCATAGATTGTTACCTCCTTGTGCATAAAAGAGAAACAAAACACTGGGCTGAATTTTTAAAATATATGATTTTGAAGTCTTATTGCTTTTTACCAGTCCCGCAATGGCCCTGATCATCAGTACTTTAAATTTTTATGCGAGAACGGGCACCGCAATAGATTATTGCATGAGAAAAGGGCATTGCTTCCACTTTGTAATTTTCAGGGATTACACTTTGGTCAGCAATGCTCTTTTATGTCTTTACTGTTTAAAGATTTAACTTCGATTTTCCGCTTCTTTTTTCGCCAGTTTCAGATCGTACTCGGCCATGATTCTGCAGAGCTCTTCATAACTGGTCTTCTGCGGGTTCCAGCCCAGTTTTGTTCTGGCTTTCGTCGGGTCGCCCCAGAGGTTCACCACGTCGGTGGGCCTGTACCATTCCCTGTTGACGCAGACGCGCATTTTCCCTGTAGCCTTATCATAGCCCTTTTCGTCCAGGCCTGAGCCTCTCCATTCCAGTTCAATGCCCGCATATTTAAACGCGAGTTCGGTGAATTCGCGCACGGTATGCTGTACGCCTGTCGCGATGACATAATCATCGGGTTCGTCCTGCTGCAGGATCAGCCACTGGCATTCCACATAGTCTCTGGCATATCCCCAGTCCCTGCGCGAGTCAAGGTTTCCCAGTTCAAGATGATCCTGCAGGCCGCAGGCAATCCGGGCTGCGGCCTTTGTGATCTTTCTCGTGACGAAATTCTCGCCTCTCCGCTCGGACTCGTGGTTAAAGAGAATGCCGTTGCAGGCAAACATGCCGTAAGCCTCGCGGTATTCGCGGATCATCCAGAAGCCGTACTGTTTGGCAACCGCATAGGGGCTGAAGGGATGAAACGGAGTGTTCTCGTTCTGCGGCACCTGCTCGACTTTTCCGTAGAGTTCTGACGTCGAAGCCTGGTAAATCCGCGTTTTTTTCTCAAGATGATTGATGTGCACAGCTTCAAGGATTCTTAAAACTCCAAGGGCGTCAACGTCGCCGGTATACTCGGGCGTTGTGAACGACGTCCCGACATGGGACTGGGCCGCCAGGTTGTAAATTTCGTCGGGCTGAATTTCGCTGACCAGCCTGATGATGCACGAACTGTCGCTCAGATCGCCCTCATGGAGGTGAAGCCTGTCGATAATGTGGTCAATTCTCTGCGTGTTGTGTTCTGCTGATCTTCTGATTAAGCCGTGAACCTCATAGCCTTTTTCGAGCAGCAGTTCTGCCAGATAAGATCCGTCCTGTCCTGTAATCCCGGTAATAAACGCCTTTTTCATATTTCAACGTCCTTTTCCGCTGAGAATTTCAGCTTTTAAAGCAGTTCATTCCTGCCTTTTTCCTCGAGCTGCGCCATAACCCTTTTAATTTCGCCGGTATGCTCCTTGCTGCAGACCAGAAGCGCATCGCCGGTATCAACGATGACAGTATCCCGGAGTCCGACCGCGGCAATGAGTTTTTTGTGCCCCTGAATTGTACAGCCGCTGCAGCCCAGAGAAATGATATCGCCGTTCAGAACGTTGCCGCTGCTGTCTTTCTGCTGGAGCCGTTCTATCGCGAGCCAGCTGCCCACGTCGTCCCAGCCGAAATTTCCGGGAATGACAAAAATACGGTCATCCTTTTCCATCACACCGTAGTCTATTGACTGGGATTCCATCAAGGCAAACTCACTGCAGAGCACTTCATTGTAATTCTTTTTGCTGATTGCAGCGCGGATATTGCAGAGATGCTGATAGGTGCCGGGCATGTATCGGTTCAGGTCTGCAAGTATTGTCGAGACTTTCCAGACAAACTGACCGGCATTCCACAGATATTCTCCTGATACAAGATACGCTTCTGCCTTCTCCAGGTCTGGTTTTTCAACAAAGCGGTCAACCCGGTACGCCGTACCAATTTTCTGATCCGTCAGATATTTGATGTAGCCGTAGCCTGTCTCGGGGTATGTCGGCGGGATTCCAATGGTCACGATATTGCGTCCCTGTTCCGCGACTTCCGCAGCCTGAAGCAGTGTATCCCTGAAAACACCCGGCATTTTGATTTCATGATCGCTGGGGAGGACAAACATCACGGCATCGCCGTATTTTTCTGCCATATGAACGGCACCGAGGCCGATGCACGGCGCTGTGTTCCGTCCTGCCGGTTCGCAGAGTATATTTTTTTCAGGAAGTTCGGGAAGCTGCTGTCTTACCAGTCTGCGATAGTCCTCGTTGGTAGAAATGTAGATGTCATTTATATCTATAATGGGAAGCAGTCTTTTGACGGTAAGCTGAATCATTGTTTCACCGCTGCCTGTCAGTGACAGAAACTGCTTAGGCAGGTTTTTCCGGGACTTGGGCCAGAACCGGGTTCCACGGCCGCCTGCCATGATCAGCACTGTTTTTTTCAGTTCAGCCATTTTGCCACACTTTCTGCTCTGTCAGGAGCGGCTTTTGCGTCTGTACCATTCGAGAGTTTCCGCAATTGTTGTGTCGAGCGATATTTCGGGCTCCCAGCCGGTACACGCTTTCAGCTTTGATATGTCAGCTTCAATGACGGGCACATCAACGGGCCGGAGCTTTGCAGCATCAGTCTGTACTGTTATATGTTTTTTGCTGAGTTTCAGGATTCTGCTGAGAATCTCTTCAATTTTCACCGCATACCCGCTGCCGACGTTGTAAGTCTCGCCCGCCTGTCCTTTTTCCATCAGCAGACAGTAAGCTCTTACGACGTCGCGCACATCGGTAAAATCCCTTTTTGCGCTCAGATTGCCGACACGGATAACTGGTTCCTGCCTGCCGGCCTCAATGTCTGCGATCTGCCTGCAGAAATCTGCCACCACAAACTGCGGCGCCTGGTTCGGCCCTGTATGGTTGAAGCTGCGGGTGCTCATGATCTGCAGCCCGTAGGCTTCTGCATAAAGGCGCCCGATCATGTTCTGACAGACTTTCGTCACAGCATAAATATTGCCGGGGCGTGTGTTGTTGTCCTCGATGATGGGAATTTCGGATTCCTTTACATGGCCATATTCCTCGCCTGAACCGATCAGAAGCACCCGGGGCTGTTTTTCCAGTTTCCGGATAGAATCCAGCAGATTGACTGCCCCAATGATGTTGATACTGATTGTAAGTTTGGGATTTTTCCATGAGAGCGCTACAGAACTCTGCGCTGCCAGATGAAAGATATAATCAGGCTTTGTTTCTGCAAGAAGCGCCTCGATCTGCGCCGGAATGGTGATGTCAAGATCTCTGACAGCGACTTGTTTTTCAATTTTCTCGGCAGGCATTTTTGTGGCGGTAACACGCCAGTCTCCGCGGTTCTTCAGAATATAATCAATCAGATGATTGCCCACAAAACCGGCAGCACCGATAAGCAGAACATTTTTTCCCGGCATGTTTCCCTCCAATATGCTACCAATCTTGACTGATTTTATTACATTAATCATACAAATAATGCTTCCCCTTTATCATGAAAGTTTAACATTGTGTTTGTTTCATACATAAAACATGTTTTTACAATTTACGGAAGTTGTTTCATGAACTTGCTTATTAGCTGCTTTAGTTCTGAATTTTCTTTTTCCAATTTTTCAAGTCTTTTTAGTAATTCAATATATCGTTGATCTCCTGATCTTACACCATCGTCGTCGTTTAGAATATAATTTCGGATTTCATTAAGATTCCTCATAACTGCTGAATTAAATGCTGTCTGTTCCTCAATAACTGGCTGTGTAATTGGTCGAATCAGCTGGCGCAATATTTTTTTAATAAACAGTTTCAATCTGTTTCCATAGAGTGGCTGCCACAATGAAACTCTGTAAGAGTTATTAAGCACCTTGTTGGAATTCAAAAAATTCTGTCTGTCAAAAACGCCGATTGCGTCTGTCAGAGTAGAAATTTTGTCGGGCACCGGGATATCTTCAAAGGAAAGAAGGTCGTTCGACAGTCCCTTTTCCTTTATCTCTCTTCGGATTTCTTCCATTATCTTCTCAACATTGACAGTATCATCGGTCATTTTTATTTTCGCTCCTTGGATATCGATGCAGTTCGATACGGCAGTTTAATACCCCGAATTTACGTAAATCTCATTTAAATATGCCCGGATTTTCTGAACTGGAATTTTAACCCGTTCTTCATCATGCATATAGTCTGCGGCGTTTTTTCTGATGGCTGCATAGTACGCCCGGTCATACCTCAGCTTTTTCATATACTCAGCTGCCTCATGGATGTCAGGTTCTGCCCAGAGATAATCTTTTTTATAGGGGTAAATGTTCTTACCGATTTTCTGCAGATGATATTTTACAAGGCAGGCGCGGCTGCTGTCCTGAAACTCTGTGTTCGCTGAATATGCTGTGGCAATGGTCGGCACGCCGAGCAGCATGGCTTCAGCAAGCACAAGTCCGAACCCTTCGGCACGGTGCAGAGAAACATAGGCATCACAGCATCGGATCAGGGCGTTCACTCTGTTTTTCGGGAGGGATTCGTTCACAAAATAGACATCGTACCCTTTCATGACTGAGTCTATTTCTTTCAGAACCTGACGGGAGCCATTTGCTATTTTTATCACAAGGCCGGCTTCGTACGCATCCGGCCTGAAAGCGTCCTTGAACGCCCGGATTGCTCCGAAAGGATTTTTCCTCTCTGATATTGAGTTATAGTCAAACAGCATCAGGAATAAAAACTGGTTCTCCGGCAGGCGGAAAAATTTTCTGTCAGCCGTTTCATCATACGGCGCGTCAACTATGTAGGGAATTGAACGCACCGGTCTGGCGGTCACTTTACGAAGTGAAATGCAGTCGTATTCGGCAGGCGTCCATATTTCGTCCAGCTGGCTGAGCATGGGAATCCATTCCTCAGGGAACTCTTCATTCTCCCATGACCAGAACGCGATATTGTAATGGCGGCGCCAGATATTTCTGTTCATGGCGCAGAAGGCACGCGCCATTTCATGCATGTTGATCTGAAAAACGTTTACGCCGTACCGGCACGAGGTGCCGTATTTTCCGTCGAATTCATGATTGTCGTGGTTCAGCCCCGACGACGCCGCATAATCTATAAATGTGTGCGGTACTCCGCTTCTTTCAATTTCTCTGGCAAGCAGGCGGCAGCCCTGTCCTAACCCCGAATTCTGTGAAAAGCTTCCGAAAAGATTAATGCCTCTGGGAAAGGCTGTTTTATCAAATGGGATTTTAGGTTCTGCGCCCATGCGGGAGATATATTTTCTGCCCAGAAGTGCCTTGAAACTGCGGTACGCGTTCATGGCGCCGGCAGGCAGACTTGCTTTGATCAAATTTTTGATTGTCTGTTTTATCATTTTTCTTTGTTCCTGTTTCAGAAACCGGCGCAGACGCGCTGTAATTTTTAAAAGCGGCTGTCAAATGAAGCGGCGCAGTTTTTCCATGAGCAGGGCGCTAACCCGTTCCGGCATGTAAAGCTTCAGCTGCTCTGCTTCGTTTTCCTTCAACTGTGCGTTCAGGTCTGTGTCTCTCAGGACTCTGTCCATGACCCCCGCTGTCAGCAGCGGATTCTTTTCATCAAGCAGAATCCCCGCATTTCCCAGCGTCTCAGGCACTGCTGTTGATCTGTAAGCCACTACCGGCAGCGAAAAGAACATGCTTTCCACCAACGGCACGCAGAAGCCTTCATGTTCGCTCATGCACAGGTACAGATCAGCGCTCCGGTAGTAGGCCAGCAGCTCCGTGAACCCGATGCGTCCTGTAAAAATGATGCCGGCGCTGCCCAGAGTCTCAACATACTTTTTCAGTCTTCTGAAGTAACTGTCCTGCGGTTCGTATTTCCCGGCAAGCACCAGCACGGCATCAGGATCGTAATGCTTTTTGTACATGACAAAAGCGGCAATAACGTCTTCTATCTTTTTATTGGGTGCGATCCGCCCCACGTGCAGAATGAGCTTTCCGCGCCGGCCGGACATCCGCTCCATCACAGCAGGATCGGGAGTCTGTCTGTAATCGTCGAAATTCATGAGGATCGGCATTACATCGACGGGGCACGTGTAGCCGTAGGAAGAAAGTTCTGTCTTGTTGAACGTCGAATCAGCAAGGCCGTAGTCAAAGTCAGCACGCATTTTTCTGAATTCTTCAGCCCCGGATTCCAGTAAATTTAACATGTGCAGATCATAAGGCTCGAAAAAACGTGCCGGCGTGATGTTGTGATAGCGCACAATTTTACGGCAGCCGGCCTGCTCTATGATTTTTTTCAGGCCGGAAGCAATTGCCATATGGTATATCAACAGATCTTCGCTGTCAGGTTTTTTCCAGTTCTCTATACTGTACGCCCTTGACATCACCCGCACTTCTCTGTTTTCAGCGAATATCTTTGTGCTGAAACCGCATTTTTTCAGCATTTCATCAATTGCCAGCGCTTCATTGCCGGTGGCATCGCCATAGCTCAAGGTTGGCAGCAGCTGCAACACTCTCACGACAATCACTTCCTCGTCACTGTGGGGAATATTTCTGCCTTTTTGCTCACCAGGCCGCAGAAAAACACCGCGCTTATTTTCCCAGATCCTGTTTGATCATTTCATAATAGCTTCGACCGATTTTTTCTTCGCTGTAACGGCTGACAACTTCGTCGCATTTCCCGGGGTCCGCGCTGTACTGATCTTTTTTCATAAGGCCGCAGAGGCAGTCTGAACTGTCTGCGCTCAGAGGAAAGTAAGTGACACTGTCACCTGCTATTTCTTTTAATGCAGCAAGTTCACAGGCAATAACCGGCTTGTGGTACGCCAGCGCCTCAACAACGGGTATTCCAAAGCCCTCGGCCCGTGAAGGGAACAGAAATGCATGGCACGAGGCATACTCATTTGCCTTCTGTTCTTCAGTTACATAGCCGAGGTATTGTATATTATCGGTCTTTTTCTCTGTTTCCTCAAGCAGGTCAGCTATTATTCTGTCTCTGACCTTTCCTGCCAGACGAAGCGGCCTTTCCCCGCCTTCAGCACAATATTTTTGATAGGCTTTCAGCAGGATGTCGGTTCCTTTCCGGGTTTCAAGATTGCCGATGTACAGGAAACTGCCATTGTCTGTCACTGGAATGTCCGGCATTTTCTTCACAACAATATATCCCACGAAATTATCTTTTTTCCGCGCTTCAGGAAAATAATCCTCTGTGTGCTTTCTGCAGTCAAATGAGTCATAGATAATTTTATCAAAATACCGAACCGTTTTTTTCATGCCGTAACGGAAGTACAGCGGGTAGATTTTCATAAAATGAGACGAGTGAGAGAGAGGAAACATGTCATAGACTGTTACGTACATTCTGCCCCCGGGATTTTTCATCCGAATCGGGCAAAGGTTGTTTCCCTCCCAGAAAATATCAGGTTTTATTGAATCAATGGCACGCTGCACAAAATAATAATAAGAGAAAATTCCAAAATTTTTTCTCGTCTGTTTTCCAGATTCGAGAATTTCCACGCCTGATTGTTTTAACTTTCTGATTTCTTCGCTCTCCGCCACATCTGTGGTGAGAGTAAACTGCAGATCAGGATATTTTCTCAGTGCTTCCACAAGGGTGTAAATGTACATTCCGATACCGCTT
>Ga0256404_1007956_pt1 | contig 16312 bp, 9 predicted proteins | sample RumenRJG_01DNA_FD_185990 | JGI IMG/M metagenome (GOLD analysis project Ga0256404, IMG submission 185990) | Bovine rumen microbial communities from Lethbridge, Alberta, Canada - RJG_01 | ecosystem: Host-associated > Mammals > Digestive system > Stomach > Rumen | place: Canada: Alberta | collected...
AACATTGATGTTTCTTTACCTAAAGATTCATTAGTGGTTTTTTCTGGTTTATCTGGTTCTGGCAAATCCACTTTAGCGTTCGATACAATCTTTGCTGAAGGTCAAAGAAGATATATGGAATCATTATCTAGCTATGCTAGACAGTTCCTTGGTAACTTTGATAAACCAGATGTCGATGCGATTGAAGGCTTATCACCAAGCATCGCTATTGATCAAAAGTCTGTTTCTCATAACCCAAGAAGTACTGTTGGCACAGTTACTGAAATCTATGACTATTTAAGACTTTTATTTGGTCGTATTGGTGTTCCATATTGTCCAAATCATAACGAACCAATTATTTCTTTCTCAGTGACCATGATGACTGATGTCGTGATGGCTTATCCAGAAGGCAGCAAAATACAATTATTGTCCCCAATCGTTCATGCGGAAAAAGGTACACAAAAAGATGTCTTAGATAAGATTAGAAAAGACGGCTTTAACCGTGTCCGTGTAGATGGAAATATATTGACACTAGAAGAAGTGCCTGCTTTAGAAAAGAATAAAAAGCACAGTATTGATATCGTCGTTGACCGTTTAATCATCAAACCCGATGTCAGAAGTCGTGTCTTTGAATCAATTGAAACATGTCTTAACTTCTCTAAAGGTTTGCTTATTATCTTAAATGGGGATAACGAAAGATTATTATCCGATAAACATACATGCCCTAAATGTGGTTTCTCTGTTCCAAGAGTGGAACCTCGTTTATTCTCCTTTAACTCACCTTTAGGCTTCTGCCCTGATTGTCGTGGTTTAGGCATGAAAAGAGAATGCGATATTCGCAAACTCATTCCTAATCCAAAATTAAGTATTAATGAAGGCTGTATTAAATATTTAGCCCATATTGTTGGTAGTCAAAACCTTGAATGGACTGAATTTGTTTTACTTTGTAATTTATATAATGTTCCAATGAATAAACCTTGGAATGATTTAACAATGGAACAACAAAGAATCGTTTTATATGGTTCTCCTGTTGCTCATCAATACACACTTAAATCTAGCAGTGGTAACACTATGCATAGAAATCAAATCATCGAAGGCGTTAAAGCTAAGATTGAAAGATTATATAACGAGACTACATCCGATTGGATGAGAGACTACTATGAAACATTTATGAGTGATCATGAATGTACCACATGTCATGGTAGGAGATTAAATGACGCCGCTCTTAGTGTGAAGATTGATAATAAGAACATTTGGGATGTTTCATCTATGCAATTAAAAGACTTAAAAGCGTGGGTGGAAGCTTTACCAAATAAATTAAGCGAATCTGAAAACAAGATTGCGGATTTAGTTTTAAAAGAAGTTAGTAACCGTACATCTTTCTTATGTGATGTCGGTCTTGAATATTTAACATTATCACGTTTAGCCATGACTTTAAGTGGTGGTGAATCTCAACGTATTAGATTAGCCACTCAAATCGGTAGTAAATTAACTGGTGTTTTATATGTCATGGATGAACCTTCTATTGGTTTGCATTCTAGAGACAGTGAAAAACTCATCAAAACAATGAAAGAGATGAGAGATATCGGCAATACCTTAATCGTCGTTGAACACGATGAAGAAATGATTAGAAGCGCAGACTATGTCGTTGATATTGGTCCAGGCGCTGGAGTACATGGTGGTGAAGTTGTAGCCGCTGGTACACCAGAAGAAATCGCTAAAAATGAAAGAAGCATTACTGGTGCTTATCTTTCCGGAAGAGAATATATCCCTATTCCTAAGAAGAGAAGAAAAGGCAACGGCTTATTTATCAAAATTAAAGGCGCATCTTGTAATAACTTAAAGAAAGTTAATGTTGATATCCCATTAGGGGAATTTGTCGCTGTGACTGGTGTTTCTGGTAGTGGCAAATCATCTTTAATCAACCAAACACTATTTAATCATTTAACTGAACACTTCTCAGGTGAACCCGCTTTCGCTGGTGAAGTTAAATCTATAGAGGGCTTTGAAAATATTGATAAGGTTATTGATATTACACAAGAACCAATTGGTAGAACACCAAGAAGTAACCCTGCGACATATGTCAAAATCTTTGATGATATTAGAACCTTATTTGCGGAAACTGTTGAAGCGAAAGCTAGGGGCTATGATAAAGGTCGATTCTCCTTTAATGTCGAAGGCGGAAGATGTGAAAAATGTGGTGGCGCGGGTGTCACTCGTATCCCTATGAACTTCTTACCAGATGTTTACGTTAAATGTGATGCCTGTAACGGTAAACGCTATAACGAAGAAACATTACAAGTCACCTATAAAGGTAAGAGCATCTATGATGTTTTAGAAATGACTGTAGAAGACGCTCTTCATTTCTTCGCTAATAGGCCATCCCTATCAAAGCGTATTCAAACCTTATATGATGTCGGTTTAGGCTATATTAAGTTAGGTCAACCTGCGACAACATTAAGCGGTGGTGAAGCACAACGTGTTAAACTCGCTAGTGAACTACAAAAACGTCCAACAGGTAAGACCTTATATATTCTTGATGAACCAACAACAGGTTTACATACAGACGATGTTAAACGGTTAATTAAAGTCTTACAACGTATCGTGGATCATGGTGATACAGTATTAGTTATCGAACACAATCTTGATGTTATCAAGGTTGCCGACTATATTATTGATTTAGGACCAGATGGTGGTGACGCTGGCGGCAAAATTATTGCCACAGGTACCCCAGAGGAAGTCGCTAATAACGCTTCCAGTTATACTGGTCAGTATTTAAAGAAAGTATTAAAAAAGGAGCATTACGAATAGATTATGATATTAGCAATTATCTTCTTAGTCCTCTTTGTGGCCTCTGCAGCGATGAGCATCTATTTCACCGCGATAACAGTCAGAACCCCAATGATTGAACTTAACTATAAGAAATTATTCTTAAAAGTCGGCGCTGGCATTATTGGTGCAGTTATTTCTTTCATCGTTGCTTCTTTTGGCTTCTATATGTGGTTAGGCGCTACTCCTGATGCCTTACACGTTATCGAATTAGTAGCAGGTGCTATTTTATTCATCGGTTGCTTATTTACTGCAATCAATGCCTTTATTCTCCATTACTTTGGAAGAAACATTCCAGAGCAAATCAATAAGTGGCTATTTAGAATCATGCTTATTGGCTTTACTATCTCAGTATTTGCCATCTTCTTATACACAAACGGCTTAGCCCCTTATTTAACATATCCATTAGTTAACGGTATTTCCTTTGCTCAAGGATTTGTCACACCTGCGACAGGTAAACCAAATATTGCTTTCTATGCTTTATGTATTTTAAGTGGTGCAATTCTCGTCTATTTCTTAGCGGATCACAAGATGTACAAAGAATACGGTCAACACGGTATTCTTGAATCCACCTTCTTCGTAGCATTCCCTGCTGGTATTCTCGGTGCACGTATTTGGTATGTTATCGGTGACTGGAATAATACAGATGGTGGCGAAAAGCTTTCATTCGCTCAAAGAGTCATGGAAAAAGGTGAATGGTGGGCTCCTGCCGCTATTTGGGAAGGTGGCTTAACCATCTTAGGTGGCGCTGTTGCAGGTATCATTGTCGGTGCTCTTTGGTATATGTGGCGTAATAAAGGCAAATCTATTTGGATTATCTTTGATATTGCTTTGCCATTAATTCTAGTTGCTCAAGCAATTGGTAGATTTGGTAACTTCTTTAACTGTGAAGTACATGGCGTTATTCAAAATGTCGATGGCTGGAAATGGTTACCAGAAATCGTTTGGAGAAATGCGCAGTACAGTACCGCGAAAGGTGCAGCCAACTTAATAGGCACAGATCAGTTATATGTTCCGTTATTCTTAATTGAGGCGGTAGTGAACTTATTAGGCTTCTTCGTTTTAGCACATCTATTCGGTATTAAACTTAGAAAATATCTCGAATTTGGTGATGTCGGTTTCGGTTACCTCGTTTGGTATGGCCTTACCAGATTATTCATGGAACCTTTAAGATATGGTGCCTTTAATATGGGTCCTAGTGGTTATTGGTCATGGTTCTGGAGTATGGCATATACCGTTGTCGGTGCTTTAGCTATTGTTGGTAACCATATCGTCCGTAATTACTTACGTAAGAAAAACAATACATTTGTCGTTAAAACAAATGATTTGAAGGCCGGTGTTATTGGTAGCGCTGCTGTATTAGCGGTTGGTGGTGGTTTAGTGGCTCTTGCTATTTATTTCATGGCCACATCCACATTTGCCCCAGTGATGGGCTATAGCCAATTCAATATCGGTATTATGATCCTCGTCGTGGGTGCTTCTATCCTCCTTGGTTTAGGCATCTCTATTCCAAAAATTATTAATGCATTAATAGGCAATAGAAATGAACAACAAATATAAAGTATTACTTTTTGATTTAGACGGTACCCTTTGTGATACGGATGAAATGCTCATCCAATCTTTCTTCGCGCTTTATAAAAAGTATCGCCCCGCAAAGATTAGAACTAGAGAAGAGTTAATCTATTTCTCAGGCCCTCCAATCAAAAAGACACTCGTGGATGAATTCCCTGATTATACATTCGAAGAAATCTATAAAGCTTTCCAAGAAACATCTAGAGAACTATACCTTCCTTATGTGAAGGCTTTTGATAAAGAAATTGAAACTCTTAAGAAGTTAAGAAAAGCAGGATACCTATTAGGGGTAGTCACTAATAAAGGTGCGCCTTTAACTAAGTATTCTTTAGAAGTAAGTCATATTGATGGCTTATTTGATGTGGTCATTTCTGCGGATGACGTTAACGCTCCTAAACCAAGTCCTCTAGGTATTGAAAAAGCATTAGAAAGATTAGCAATTGCTAATAAAGAAGAAGTCCTTTATATTGGTGATAACGATATTGATTATGAAACCGCCTCTAATGCGGGTGTTGATGCGATGTTAGTCACTTGGGGTCCAAGAGAAATTAAATGCATCAAAGCCGCTAAATATGCTGTTTCCTCATATAATGAATTAGGAGGTCTCCTTTTATGAAAACCTTTGACACACTTATCTTGGGTGCTGGCCCATGTGGTATTAGAACCGCCATTATCTTAAAAGAAGCAGGACTTGATGTCGCTGTTATTGAAGGTTCAACTCCAGGTGGCAAGATTAACATTGCGCCACGTGTTGATAACTATCCAGGCTTTACTAAGATTCCTGGTCCAGATCTAGCGGTCGAATTTTTCAATTGGCTTATGAAAGCTGGCGTGGAAATGATTCCTGAAATGGTGACATCCTTAACAAAAGAAGATAATTTGTTCCGCGTTAAAACTGAACAAGCTGAATATCTTGCTAAAACAGTTTTAGTGGCTACAGGCACTAAAGAAAGAGAATTAGGTTTACCAAAAGAACAAGAACTCTTTGGTCATGGCTTATCATACTGTGCTGTTTGTGATGGACACTTCTTTAAAGGCCAAGATGTCTTAATCATCGGTGGTGGTAATACCGCTCTTAAAGAAGCTATTTATATGGCGGACTTAGCTAAACACGTCTATTTAATCCATAGAAGAAATGAATTTAGAGGAAATAAATACTTAGTGGAAGAATTTGGTGCTTTACCAAATACCACAATCCTCACCCCATATGTTCCAGTGGCTATCTTAGGGGAAGATAAAGTGACTGGTATGGTCATTCAAAACCGTGAAACAGGTGAAGAAAAGACTCTTGAAGTCCAAGGTGTTTTCCCACTCGTTGGTCAAATCCCAAATTCACAGTTCATCAATATTGATGGTGTGAAGGATGAATGGGGCACAATCCCAGTTGATCCAAAGACCAAACAAACCAAAGTGGAAGGTCTTTACGCTGGTGGAGATATCCTTCCTAGAGATATTAGACAAATCTATCTATCTGAAGTGGATGGCAAAATGGCTTCTAAAGCCATTATTGAATATTTGAAAAAATAAGATGCGCAATAAGAACTCATTTACTAGCCAAGTTAAAGAAGAACTAGCCTCTAATAACTATCCATCAGAGGATCGTTTAAGAGCCCTTCTTTCCGCTTATATTAGAATTAATGGTTCTTTAGTATTTAGACATAAAAAGACTTTATTACAGCTCAACACAGAAAACGCGAAGATTGGGCGTTTTATCTATGAAACAATTAATGAAATCTATCACGCTGATGCGGAATTAATTGTTAAAGAAAAAAGAAACCTCGATAAGAGTAAGTCTTATATGATTGAAATTAGCGATGCTTCTGAAGCTATCATGGATGATTTAGAAATCTCTTTCTTAGAAGGCAAGATTAGCAAGAATATCGTTAAAAACGATGACACAATCTCTGGCTACCTTGCAGGCGCCTTTTTAGCCGCTGGTAGCGTTAATTCCCCAGTGACAAGTAATTATCATCTAGAAATCGCTTTAAATAGTGAAAACTACGCGAAATGGTTAGCTAAGTTATTCGCTAAATACAAAAATAGCAACATTGAACCAAAAATCACCCAAAGAAGAGATGAATATGTCATCTACTTTAAAAAGAGTGATCAAATATCTAATTTCCTCATCATGGTGGGAGCGGTTTCATCCTGTTTAGATTTTGAAGATGTGCGTGCGAATAGAGACCTAATGAATAACGCTAATAGGCTCACAAACATGGATACTGCAAACATGAAAAGAACGATTGAAACTGGCTCAAGACAAGCCGAAGAAATCGCCATGATTGACCAACTCTTAGGTATCGATAATATTACTAATTTAAAAGAGAGAGAACTCTGTAAATTAAGAGTGGCTAATGAGGCTGCTTCTTTGCAAGAACTCGCTGATTTAATGACTGAGAAATTCAAGAAACCCATTACTAAAAGTAATGTTAACCATTTATTCCGTTCAATTCACGCGTTATATGAGAGGCTAAATAATGACAATCAATAAGCAATTAGGCGCTCGTATCAGATACCTTAGACAACAGAAGAATATGACGATTGAAGACCTAGCTTTAGAGGCGGAAATCAATCGTAATTATCTCTGTGATTTAGAAAGAGGAACACGTAATCCGACAGTGGTGGTTTTAAACAAGATTGCTAAAGCCTTAGAAATCAATTTATCCACGCTATTTGAAGGAATAGTGGAGATGTAATCTTCTATTTATAGGTCTATAAATATAAGCACGTAAAAGATTATGTGCTTTTTTCTTGCAACTTATATTCTATATATATAAAATATAACCGCAGTGACAAATAAAGGAGGCATAAATTACATGTCAAATGTCAGAGTTGCAATTAACGGATTCGGTCGTATTGGCCGTTTAGCGTTCAGACAAATGTTTGGTGCAGAAGGTTACGAAATCGTCGCTATCAACGACTTAACTTCCCCAAAGATGCTCGCTAACTTATTAAAATATGATACCGCCCAAGGCGGTTATGCTGGTCGTATCGGTGAAAACTTACACACCGTTACCAGCAAAGAACCAGAATTAGCTGAAGATGGCAAGACCATCCTCAAAGAAGGTTCAATTACAGTCGACGGCAAAGAAATTACTATCTATGCTCGTCCAAAAGCCCAAGACTTACCATGGGGAGAATTAAAAGTTGATGTCGTGCTCGAATGCACAGGCTTCTACTGCTCCAAAGAAAAATCCATGGCTCACATCCAAGCCGGTGCTCGTAAAGTCGTTATCTCCGCTCCAGCGGGTAAAGATTTACCAACAATCGTCTTCGGTGTTAACGAAAAGACTTTAACAAAAGAAGACAACGTTATCTCCGCTGCTTCTTGTACAACAAACTGCTTAGCCCCAATGGCTAAAGCCTTAAACGATTTTGCTCCAATCCAATCTGGTATCATGAGCACAATCCACGCCTATACAGGTGACCAAATGATTCTTGATGGTCCACACAGAAAAGGTGACTTACGTAGAGCCCGTGCCGGTGCTGCTAACATCGTTCCAAACAGCACAGGTGCTGCTAAAGCTATCGGCTTAGTTATCCCAGAACTCAATGGTAAACTCATTGGTTCCGCTCAACGTGTCCCAGTTGCTACTGGTTCCACAACAATCTTAACAGCCGTTGTTAAAGGTGAAGGTGTCACAGCTGAAGCCATCAACGCTGCTATGAAAGCCGCTGCTAACCAATCCTTCGGTTACAACGAAGATCCAATCGTTTCCTCCGATGTTATCGGTATGAGATTTGGCTCCTTATTCGATGCTACACAAACAATGGTTATCGATTTAGGCAATGGTTTATATGAAGTTCAAGTCGTCTCTTGGTATGACAACGAAAACTCCTATACATCACAAATGGTCCGCACCATCAAATACTTTGCGGAAAAGTGCTAATTAATTTAATTTAATTAACCCATAGAAATATACGGCGCTCATTTACTATGGGTGCCGTTATTTATGAAGAAAGGAATCTTAACTATGTTAACAGTTAAAGAAATGACCAACTTAGAAGGTAAAAGAGTCATCGTTCGTGTTGACTTCAACGTCCCTCTAAAAGATGGTGCAATCCGTGACGATAATCGTATCGTTGCAGCCTTACCAACAATCAAAGAATTAATCGCTAAAGGTGCTAGAGTTGTCTTAATGTCACACTTAGGCAAAGTCAAACACAAATTAGCGCAAGAAGATCCAGAAAAATTCGCCAAACAAATTAAAGACGGTAACTTAGCCCCAGTGGCAGTTCGCTTAAGTGAATTATTAAATCAACCAGTCGTCTTCGTTAAAGAAACTCGTGGTGAAGAATTAACCAACGCAGTCAATGCTTTAAAGAATGGCGAAGTCTTATTAATGCAAAATACCCGTTATGAAAAGGGTGAAGAAAAGAACGATCCAGAATTAGCCAAGATTTGGGCCGCCTTAGGTGATGCCTTCGTCATGGATGCATTCGGTTCCGCTCACCGTGCTCACGCTTCTACATACGGTGTTCCAGAAATCTTAAAAGCCGAAGGTAAACCAGTTGCCGTTGGTTACCTCGTCGAAAAAGAAGTCGCTAACTTAACAAGATGTGTCGACGTCAAAGATGAAGACCGTCCATATGTTGCCATTTTAGGTGGTTTAAAAGTTTCCGATAAAATCAAAGTTATCGAATCCTTATTAAAGAAATGCGACAAGATCTTAATCGGTGGTGCGATGGCTTTCACATTCTTAAGAGCTTTAGGCCACAAAACAGGTAATTCCCCAGTTGAAGAAGATCAATTAGAATACGCCAAGAACTGCTATGTCAAAGCAAATGGTAAAATCGTTTTACCAGTCGACTCTGTTGTCGGTGATGCCTTTGACCCAGCTGAAAGAACAACAGTTGAAACAGTTGAAAAGGGTGAAATCCCAGATGGCTTCCAAGGCTTAGATATCGGTCCAAAGACCAGAGAACTCTTTGCTGCTGAAATTGCTAAAGCTAAAATGATCTTCTGGAACGGCCCAAGTGGTGTCTTCGAACAAGAAGAATTCCAAAAAGGTACATTAGCCATTTGCGAAGCTATTGCTAAAAATAGCGCTGCCTTCACAGTCTGTGGTGGTGGTGACTCCGCTGCTGCTGTCAAGCAATTCGGTTATAAAGAAAAATTCTCACACGTTTCTACCGGTGGCGGTGCTTCCTTAGAAATGATTGAAAACGATGGCCACTTACCAGGCATCGACGTGGTTAGATAATTATGAGAAGAAAATTATTATTAGGTAACTGGAAGATGAACAAACTCGCTAGCGAAGCTAAAGAGTTTGCCGTTGCTTCCCGTGACTTAGCCAAAAAGGCTGAAGCTAACAACATTGACTTAGGTGTTGCTCCTACATACTTATCACTCGCCACAGTGAAAGAAAACGCCGCTAAAACAATGATCGTGGCCGCCCAAAACGTGCACTTCAATGATCATGGTGCTTTCACTGGTGAAGTCTCTATTCCTATGCTCAAAGAATTCGGCATTGACTGGGTTTTAATTGGTCATAGTGAAAGAAGAACCTATGACAATGAAACAAACGAAAAATGCAACGCTAAAATCAAAGCTTTAATCGCTAACAATATGGTTCCAGTGTATTGCGTTGGTGAAACATTAGCGCAATTCGAAGCTAACCAAACAAAAGCCGTTGTTGGTGAACAAGTTCGCGTTGGCTTAAAAGATTTAACCTCTGAAGATGTTAAAAACTTAGTCGTTGCTTATGAACCAGTTTGGTCAATTGGTACAGGTAAAAACGCTTCTACAGAAATCGCTGAAGACGTTTGCAAATTCATCCGCGATGTTTTAAGAGAAATGTTCGGTGATGTTGCTGACGAAATCAGAGTCTTATATGGTGGTTCCGTTAAACCAGAAAACATCAAAGCATACTTATCTTGCCCAGATGTCGATGGTGGTTTAGTCGGTGGTGCTTCCTTAAAGATTGATTCTTACGAAGCTTTACTCAATAACATTCTCTAGTATTAAAAAACAACGAGGAAAGAGGGATGTTAATTCATCTCTCTTTTTATTTTTAAATTCCCTTCAATAATGTTGTATAATGATTTAAATTGATTTTAATTTTTCAAAACAAATTGAAAGGATGTTTATTATGAGAAAAAGTCTCCTTTTTGTTTCAATGATTGCCGCTTTATGTATTACTGGTTGCAACACTAATCAAGGTGATAGCAAATCCGCTAGTAATCCAGCAAGCTCTCAACCATCTGAAGCAAGTAATTCAGGTTCCAATTCTGAAGAATCTTCTAACCCTTCTTCCTCAAGTGAAGCCCCTAAAGAAGAAGTTAAAAATGATAACTTCACACTTTTAAATCCAAACAACCTATCTTCAATGTCTCCTAACTGTAAGAAATATGTTGATGATATGAGAAATCAGCAAAAGAAACTCTTACAAGAAAAAGGCGCTAATGCGGACTATTATTTAAATGATTTATATGGCACCGCTGGTGTTGATATCACCAAAGGAATTCCTGATGGCGATAATGGTGGTTATCGTCCAGCCAATCATCAAAGCGATTATTTAGATCCAGTCGCTGCTGAATGGGAAAAAGGTGAAAAGAGTGATGAATCTAAAGGTATTGAAATTGAATTCACACCTACTGATAGTTTAAAGAATAAAGAATACACAATTACCTTTGGTAAAGAGGCTAATTTAAGTGATGGTAAGCAAATCAAAACAAGTGATACAAAAGCTTATCTTAAAAACCTTTTAGTCAATCAAAAATACTATTATAAAGTCGCCACTGATGGAAAAGAATCACAAGTCGCGTCATTTACCACAGGTGACTATCCACGTTGGATTGATGCTAGACCAATGTTTAACGTTCGTGATGCTGGTGGTTATATGACTTCATCTGGTCAAAGAATTAAACAAGGCTTAATTTATAGAGGTGGAGAAATAACTCCAGCAGTCGGTTGGAAAGCTAATAGTTGGAGCTCTTATACTGGTGATGTTGGTGGTCGCTACACTGGTAGTGATGGCAAAATGGTTGATGAACACATCACTTCTCAAACAGATGCTTCCAAGAAAGTCTTCAGAGAAGATATGGGTATGGTCGGTGGCTTAGAAATCGATTTAAGATCATCTGGTGAAAGAAATGGCTATAGTGCCTGTGGTTTTGCCAACAGTGGCGATATCAGTTATTCGTTACTTAGTATCAGTAGTTATGATAATGGCATGAAAAATAATAAAAACGAAATCAAACAAGTGTTTGAAGCCTTCGCTAAAGCAGATCAACATCCAGTTTATTATCACTGTTATGGTGGTGCCGATAGAACTGGTGTTGTGGGATTCATGCTTGGCGCTGTTCTTGGTATGAGCTATACAGACTTAGTTATTGACTTCGAGTTAACAAGTTATAGTTCTAATCCATCTAGAAACTATCGTAGCCATTTACGTAGTGGCCCATATAACTATTGGCCAAGAATGGTTGATTATTTAAAGAACACTCTTCACTGGTCTAATAGCAAAACAATTAAAGAAAGTATGGAATCTTTCTTAGTAAATGATTGCAAAATCAGTCAATCAACGATTGATACGATTAGAAATATCATGCTTGAACCTGCAAAATAGAATAAAAATAAATAAATATTATGAAAGGATAGGTCAGAATAGTTGGCCTATTCTTTTTATATATATTATCGCACGCGCGCACGTTATGTAGGCACATATATACGTATTTTTGTAAAAAATATAAAAAAGTTCTTGCACACTATATTTACATGCGTATAATAGTAAAAGCGCGCCCCAAAAGGGAACGCTGAATATCACTGAAAAAAATGGTGAAAAAAAATTAAAAAAAGCCATTGACATTAATAAATGTTAAGTGATATTATATCAAAGCACGTGTCGGGGAGACCCAATGAGATTATTACTAAAGTAATAACGTGCAACTGATCTTTGAAAACTAAACAGATGTACAAACATCACAACGTCAATTTGTTTAAAAAACAAAAATACAAAACCAGATAATTATTTTGAACTAGAATAAAACTTTGAGAGTTTGATCCTGGCTCAGGATGAACGCTGGCGGCGTGCCTAATACATGCAAGTCGAACGAGGTAGCAATACCGAGTGGCGAACGGGTGAGTAACACGTAGGTAACCTGCCCTTAAGCTTGGGATACCCAGAGGAAACTTTGGCTAATACCGGATAACAACAGAGAAGGCATCTTCTTTGCTTGAAAGGCCCCTTCAAGGGTCACTTAAGGATGGACCTGCGGCGCATTAGCTAGTTGGTGAGATAACAGCCCACCAAGGCGAGGATGCGTAGCCGAACTGAGAGGTTGATCGGCCACATTGGAACTGAGACACGGTCCAAACTCCTACGGGAGGCAGCAGTAAGGAGTTTTCGGCAATGGGGGAAACCCTGACCGAGCAACGCCGCGTGAGCGATGACGGTCCTTTGGATTGTAAAGCTCTGTTGTAAGCCATGAATGATAGCTTTAGGAAATGAAAGCTATTTGACGACAGCTTACCAGAAAGCCACGGCTAACTACGTGCCAGCAGCCGCGGTAATACGTAGGTGGCAAGCGTTATCCGGAATTATTGGGCGTAAAGAGTGAGCAGGCGGTTGATTAAGTCTGAGGTTAAAGCGTGGGGCTCAACCCCATAAAGCCTTGGAAACTGATTGACTAGAGTACGGGAGAAGTGAAGGGAACTCCATGTGTAGCGGTGAAATGCGTAGATATATGGAAGAACACCAGTGGCGAAGGCGCTTCACTAGCCCGAAACTGACGCTCAGTCACGAAAGCGTGGGTAGCAAATAGGATTAGATACCCTAGTAGTCCACGCCGTAACGATGACAACTAAATATTGCCGCGAGGCAGTGTTGAAGCTAACGCATTAAGTTGTCCGCCTGGGGAGTACGGTCGCAAGACTGAAACTTAAAGGAATTGACGGGGACCCGCACAAGCAGTGGAGCATGTGGTTTAATTCGACGCAACGCGAAGAACCTTACCAGGGCTTGACATATTGATTACTACCCTCTAAGAGATTAGAGGAGACTATAAATACAGGTGGTGCATGGTTGTCGTCAGCTCGTGTCGTGAGATGTTGGGTTAAGTCCCGCAACGAGCGCAACCCCTTTCCTTAGTTGCCATCATTCAGTTGGGAACTCTAAGGATACTGCCGATGTAAGTCGGAGGAAGGTGGGGATGACGTCAAATCATCATGCCCTTTATGTCCTGGGCGACACACGTGCTACAATGGCCGGTACAAAGAGACGCGAATCCGCGAGGAGGAGCAAATCCCATAAAGCCGGTCTCAGTTCGGATTGGAGTCTGCAACTCGACTCCATGAAGCTGGAATTGCTAGTAATCGCGAATCAGCCATGTCGCGGTGAATACGTTCCCGGGTCTTGTACACACCGCCCGTCAAACCATGAGAGCTGGTAATACTCGAAGTCGTTATCCTAACCGCAAGGAGGGAGACGCCTAAGGTAGGACTGGTGATTGGGGTTAAGTCGTAACAAGGTATCCCTACGGGAACGTGGGGATGGATCACCTCCTTTCTATGGAGAAAGTGTTAACTCTCTACTAGAGTAGTTAACGTATGTACAATAAAACCTAAAATTTCTAGGATTATCGAGAAATTGACGCGTTTGTATCTTCTGTTTAGTTTTGAGAGATTAGTCTCTCTCAGAAATTGTTCTTTGAAAACTGAATATTAATTAAACATGTTCTTTCTGTTAATGTCGCAATTTGTGATTTCACAAAAAGCGAACTATTACAAAAATATGTAGATCGAAAGATCTAAGCATTAAACCAATTGAAACTGAAACCTAAATTTTACGAAGTTAAGTTAATAAGGGCGTACAGTGGATGCCTTGGCATTAGAAGACGATGAAGGACGCGATTACCTGCGAAAAGCGACGGGGAGCTGGATATGAGCTTTGATCCGTTGATATCCGAATGGGGGAACCCGGTGTGAGTTATGTCACATCATCCTGGTAGAAACCAATAACTACCAGAGAAGGCATACCTAGGGAATTGAAACATCTTAGTACCTAGAGGAAAAGAAAGAAAATCGATTCCGTAAGTAGCGGCGAGCGAACGCGGAGGAGCCCAAACCAATCTTAGGATTGGGGTTACGGACCACGACATGGGATATGTATTTGATAGCTGAACGACTTGGGAAAGTCGGCGAAACAGGGTGATAGCCCCGTAAGCGAAATTGAATATGACCCTAGTGAGTTCCAGAGTACGGCGGGGCACGTGGAATCCTGCCGGAAGTTACCGAGACCACTCGGAAAGGCTAAATACTAACTAATGACCGATAGTGAACCAGTACTGTGAAGGAAAGGCGAAAAGAACCCCGGGAGGGGAGTGAAAAGATTCTGAAACTGTATGCTTACAAAAAGTCAGAGCCCGTTAATGGGTGATGACGTGCCTATTGAAGAATGAACCGGCGAGTTATGATTGCAAGCGAGGTTAAGTCGTAGAGACGGAGCCGTAGTGAAAGCGAGCCTGAATAGGGCGTTTAGTTTGCAGCCATAGACCCGAAGCCCGACGATCTATCCATGTCCAGGTTGAAGGTGGGGTAAAACCCACTGGAGGACCGAACCAACGTTCGTTACAACGCCCGTGGATGAGGTGTGGATAGTGGAGAAATTCCAATCGAGTCGGGGGATAGCTGGTTCTCCCCGAAATAGCTTTAGGGCTAGCGTGAGGTTAAATAGTTACTGGAGGTAGAGCACTGAAATGCTGATGGCGCCACAAGGCGTACTGATTCATATCAAACTCCGAATGCCAGTAAATGTATCCTTGCAGTCAGAGTGTGGGGGATAAGCTCCATGCTCAAAAGGGAAACAGCCCAGACCGTCAATTAAGGTCCCTAAATTCATGCTAAGTGTTAAACGATGTAGAGATGCCCAAACAACTAGGATGTTAGCTCAGAAGCAGCTACCATTTAAAGAGTGCGTAACAGCTCACTAGTCGAGTGCCTCCGCGCGGAAGATTTACCGGGGCTAAGCATGATACCGAAATTACGGATTTTAGAGTAATCTAAAGTGGTAGGGGAGCGTTCCATGTGCGGCGAAGCAGCATCGAAAGGAGCTGTGGAGCGCATGGAAGTGAGTATGCCGGTGTAAGTAACGATGATGGGTGAGAATCCCATCCACCAATTGACTAAGGTTTCCTGGGGAAGGGTCGTCCTCCCAGGGTTAGTCGGGACCTAAGACGAGGCCGAAAGGCGTAGCCGATGGACATCAGGTTGATATTCCTGAACCCGCATATATGTGATGTAGTGACAGAGACGGTTAATCATACCGGTTATTGGATTCCGGACTAAGCGAGGTACCTTGTGTGTAGGCAAATCCGCACACTTTAAGGGGAAGGCGTGATGGGGACTGAATGGCTTCGGCCTAGTAGGGAAGTTGATGATACCAGCTCTCAAGAAAAGCTGCTAACTTAAGTATATGTGGCCCGTACCGAGAACGGACACACGTGGTCAAGATGAGTAATCTGAGGTGAGCGAGATAACTGTTGTTAAGGAACTCTGCAAAATTACTTCGTAAGTTCGCAAGAAGAAGTGCTCCAGCGATGGAGCCGCAGTGAAGAGGCCCAGGTAACTGTTTACCAAAAACACAGCTCTATGCCAAGCCGCAAGGCGATGTATATGGGGTGATGCCTGCCCAGTGCTGGAAGGTTAAAAGGGGGAGTGCAAGCTCTGAATTGAAGCCCCAGTGAACGGCGGCCGTAACTATAACGGTCCTAAGGTAGCGAAATTCCTTGTCAGGTAAGTTCTGACGCGCACGAATGGTATAATAATCTGGGCGCTGTCTCGACAGCAGGCTCGGTGAAATCTTAATACCTGTGAAGATGCAGGTTACCCGCGACTAGACGGAAAGACCCCATGGAGCTTTACTGTAACTTAATATTGAGCGCTTGTACTTTATGCACAGGATAGGTAGGAGGCTTTGAAGTGCGGACTTTG
>Ga0256404_1007958_pt1 | contig 16307 bp, 16 predicted proteins | sample RumenRJG_01DNA_FD_185990 | JGI IMG/M metagenome (GOLD analysis project Ga0256404, IMG submission 185990) | Bovine rumen microbial communities from Lethbridge, Alberta, Canada - RJG_01 | ecosystem: Host-associated > Mammals > Digestive system > Stomach > Rumen | place: Canada: Alberta | collected...
CTTTTCTGTCGGATGGGTCATCTTCTCCAGCAGAGTCATCCTTTGCTTGGGTACCGTCTCCCCTGAGATGACTTCCCACTCCTTCAGACATACGGAAATAAAAAAGGAAACAGCGTCACGGTATGCCTTCACGGTATCCTTGAAGATCCCGCTGTGTTGCCTGATTTTCTGACTGTACATTACCCGTGTGCGCATACCGCTCCTCCTTTCCGTCCGTGTAATAAAGTGCCTCCAGTGGTATTACACTGAATCAAGTTTAGCAATACCACTGTCCAAAAGTACGGACAGTACTCGATTTAATGAAAAGATTTTTTTGAGGCTTCACCTACAATATCTATACTGCTTTAATATTGGTTAATAGCACAGACAAACCGGCTAACTCACGAAGTCACAAGAATGCGCCGGTTAGTTATTCAATCCCGAAATCAGCTTCAGCTTCTCTCAACCCTCTGGCACACTCATCACTGGATGAGTTGTCTCCCAGATAACTTGCCACAAAGCAGACTCTGATCTTCTTAGCGGGCTCTTCGCTTTGTTCTCCTGCGTTATCATCAACGGGAGCAGTATTGTTATTCCCGCAACTGACGAGAGCAAAAGAAAAAGCTAAAACGAGTATAAGTGCCAATAACTTTTTCATATCATTTTCTCCTATTAAATAATGTTCGTAACGAACGCATTACAACAGTATTCTATTTCAGGAGAATTGAAATAAATGTGTCAACTGGCATATTTATTAGACAAAAATATGTGCACATTTTGGGGAATTTGACAAAATCAAACGAAAAATACCACAAAATATGTGGTTCTTGCATAGCCCCATACATTTTTCCCCACGGAAAAGCAAAATATGTGGTACACTCACGGGAAATCGTGTATAATTACGTTACTTAAGTACTATAATATCGAGTAAAACTGCGCAAGTCCCCTTTTTGCACGCCCCTCTCACCTTTATCAGTTCTGGCGGGGCGCTTTTTGTTCCAAAAAATGTTATAGCAAGGGAGAACATTGCATGTACTGCAGAAAAGCGACCATCATTAATCCTTCGGGGCTCCATGCCAAACCGGCTTCCGTTTTTGTGCGTGAGGCCAAAAAATACAATGCCGAAATCGTAATTGCCAACCTGGAACTTCCCGACACCATTCCGGTGAACGCCAAGAGCGTTATGCCTCTTCTCTCACTGGGGATCGGCCCGGGATGCGAAGTCGAACTGGCTGCTGATGGCGAAGACGAAGTTCAGGCGGTTGATGACCTCATCGCCCTTATTGAGAGTGGACTTGGCGAAACTCCCTTATGTTCTGAGACTGCAGAGGAAAAAAGGGAGACCGATGACTGACAGCAAAATATTGTTTATTCTCACCGGGATCATCTCCAACTTCTGGTATACCGTAATTGAGGGCCCGATCTCAGACAAAGTTCTATACGGAACCTGGCTGACTGCCTTATACCCTTCTGCTTTTATCCCGAGTTATATCATCGGACTCATTCTTACACTGTGGGTACCCTGTGACAAATGGGCCGGCAGAATACAGGAAAAGATGTTTCCCGCGACGCTTAAGAGCAAATGGAAACAGATCGTATTCTATTTTCTGTTCGCCGTAATTTTTGAATTTATATACGGTCTGCTTTGCAGGATCTACTTTGTGTTACTGCTCCCATCCGGTGATCACCGTCTATTCACCGTTTGGTCCGAGTTTTTCAGGACCTATTATCTCTGTCTGATCCCCAATATGCTGATCAGTCTTTTTCTTCTCTCTCCGTCGGAAAAACTGGCAAAGAAGATCCTGAAACAGTAACTGATGCTTTCATAAAAAAGATCCGTCCGGACTTTATGGTCCGGGCGGATCTTTTATACTCAGGATCTTGTATACAGTTTGGCGAGACCGCCTTCCGATGTCTCCCGGTATCCGATGTGGATATGCTTACCCGTTTCATACATCGTAGCGACCACCAGGTCAAAACTGATCTTTCTGCTTCCTGCCAGGAAGCGTGCCAGTGAGACTGCGTTGATCGCCCTCATCGCTGCGACGGCGTTCCTCTCAATGCAGGGTATCTGGACCAGCCCCGCGATGGGGTCGCAGGTGAGTCCGAGATGGTGTTCCAGCGCGACCTCCGCCGCATATTCGATCTGCTCGATGCTCATTCCGTGCAGTTCTCCCAGTGCAGCAGCAGCCATGGAACATGCGGTGCCAATCTCCGCCTGACACCCGCACTCCGCTCCGCTGATGGAGGCGTTTTTCTTTACAAGATTTCCGATCAGTCCTCCAACCGCCAGCGCGCTGAAGATCTGATCGTCAGAATATCCTTCTTTCTGCTGGGCGTAGATCAGGACCGCAGGCACAACGCCGCAGGAGCCGCATGTCGGCGCCGTGACGATCATTCCGTTCGCCGCGTTCATCTCGCTGATCGCGAAGGCGTATGCGCACACCAGACGGTTCTCATGTGTCGCCTCGTCCTCTTTATCATACACACCGTTGTACAAGGCATGTGCTCTTCTTTCCACTTCCAGGCCTCCCGGAAGGATCCCCGTCTTGCTGATACCCCTTCGCGCAGCTTCCCGCATCACGGTCCACACCTCCCGGAGATGATCGTTCAGGTCCGGTTCATGAGTATAGATGTAGTCCGCCAGTGTCCATCCCTTTTCCGTACAGACACGGTGGATCTCCTCAAAGGAGTTTTCGCTGTAGACTTCCAGGCGTTTTTCCTGCGGCTGTCCTTCCACCACGATGTCACCGCCGCCGACCGACAGCACACGAAGAAATCCGATCCGCTCATTGTCTTTGAAAGCGGCAAGTTCCAGGGTGTTCTCGTGAGCAAGTTCCTGCGTCTCCGTATCAAAGAACACTGTACAGGGCTTCGGTCTGAAGCTCTTGATCACAGCACGGTCCGTACCGTGTCCTTTTCCGGTCTTGGCAAGGCTTCCGAAGAGCGTGACCTCGAAGCGATCCGCTTCCGGATACCGGTTCTGCATCAGCTCAGCTGCCCTCACAGGTCCCATCGTATGGGAACTGGAAGGACCTCTTCCGATCTTGTATATCTCGCGTATGCTCTTCATTTGATGTCCCTCCCCTGCATCCATTATAACGCACGCACACGATTCAAGCAGAAACAAAACGAATATAATCGTAAGATATCACCCTGCATGTTATAATGTGCATTAGACAGGAACGGAGGTTCAGTATGGCAGAAAGAAAGAATAGAAGTACGCTCAGAAAAAAAGTGGACCCCAAGAAAAACGAGATTCTTTTTTCGATCCTGAATGGAGAATTATCCGATCGGATCATTTTGAGCTCATTGGACCATGATCCTCAGGACGATGAAGACGCCAAAGCCCTGAAGTGGTGTCAGAACGTTTTCCAGGATGAAAACGGAATGGTGTATGAAGAATATCTCGTTTCCTTCCTTATGGACACATACTCCTTGTGTCAGAATGCATTGCGAATGTTTGAGGACATATCCGCTCAGTATGCCGGTCATCTGGACGAGAGAGACTCCGGCGCACTCGATCTCATAACGCGGACTTTCAGCGATTTGCTCGTGAACATCCTGAGCACCTTAATGGAACTGGAGCGTTTTATCTCTCTTGACTCAGCGGTGTACGAGCCCGAAAACAAGGAAAGCGCAGAAGATGCTCTCGATACGCTGTACGTCACGCTCACCGAGTTGAAAGAGATCGCAGATACCATCGACCATGTTTCCATTCTTGCCGATGAATTGTTAGAAAAGCTGGACGCCTACGACGACGATCCCGGAACGATCCGGATCTTCCCCGATAGCCATCCCCGTTTCAACAACTAGCCCACTCAAGCAGAGGTTATTCGCATGGATAAAAAGAACATTTCAGAAATTCAGTCCCAGCTGGATTCACTGGATCCGCATGAGGGACGGCAGTATACGGGATTGAGGGAGCAGGTGGACAACCTGATCCACTCCCTGTTTTCCGCTCTATTCCCCAGATACTACAGACTGGATCCCCTCGCTCCTTCCGGCGAACACAGCACCGAGGCGGTAGCCCGCTATCTTCTCGCCGCCCTCTCCTACGTCACCGAGACCGAAGATGAGGCCCAGTATTACAGCGACCGGATCCTTGAGAGACTGCCGGAGATCAAGAGAGTCCTTCTCAGTGATGTACAGGCTGCCTATGAGGGGGACCCTGCCGCCAAGAGCACAGACGAAGTCGCCCTGACCTACCCGGCTTTTACGGCTATCTCCATCTACCGTATCGCTCATGAATTCTATCTTCTTCAGATCCCGCTGATCCCACGTATGATGACAGAGTATGCTCACAGGGAGACCGGAATCGATATACATCCCGGCGCCACGATCGGAAGCCGCTTCTTTATCGACCACGGCACCGGTGTCGTCATCGGTGAGACGACGGTGATCGGCGAACACGTCAAGCTGTACCAGCATGTAACGCTCGGCGCCAAGAGCTTCGAGGTCGGTGAGGACGGGACACTGGTCAAAGGGATCAAGCGTCATCCGAACATCGGGAACGATGTTGTCATCTATGCAGGGGCGACCATCCTCGGAGGAACGACGACCATCGGTGACGGATGCGTCATCGGAGGAAACGTCTGGCTCACCCATTCCGTCCCCGCCGGTGAGACCGTCATCGCCAATGTGGCGAAAGAAAGAAAAAACACACAGAATCCTGCTCAGGACGTCTGATCAGAGAGAGACAGAGGTTAAAATATGGATACTACACTGGTATGCGGGCACCGCAACCCCGACACCGACTCCATCGTCTCCGCCATGGCATATGCCAGCCTGCGCAACGCGCTGGGTGAAAACGGATATGTGGCCGCACGACTCGGGCACATGAACGACGAGAGCACATTCCTGCTCAAGAAGTTCGGTTTTGAGCCTCCCCTTCTCATTTCGAACGTACGCACCCAGGTAAAGGACATCGAATATGACCAGCCCCCTCTCCTGGGAAAGGAAGTTCCGGTGAGCCACGCCTGGGATGTTCTTCAAAGCGAGGTCGGAAACCACGCGTCTCCCATCACAAATGAGGACGGAACGCTCTATGGTATGATCACCGCGGGAAGCATCGCGGAGACGGATATGGACTCCGCCGCCTCTCCCCATGTGGAAGACATTCCGATCTTCAACCTCCTCGCTGCGCTGGAAGGAAGGGTCATCAACAACGACGAGGACGTCTTCGACGGGATCTCCGGTGAAGTCGTTATTGCTCTTCCCACAGCTGGAAATATCATTCACAGTCTGAAAAAGGAATCCATCGTCATCTGCGGGCAGCAGCCGGATGTGGTGGAAGAGGCCCTGAAGATCGGCGTCAACTGTATCATTCTCTGCCAGACCGACCTTCCCGAGACATATCTCGGCATCTCCTCCCAGACCTGCATTATCTCCACACCCTGCGACGCATACCGTGCTGCCCGGATGCTCTACCAGTCCATTCCGGTGAGCCGTGTAGCAGATACCTCCGACCTTGTCACTTTCCATCTGAACGATTATCTGGACGATGTCCGCGACATCATCACCCAGAGCCGTTTCCGCAGTTACCCGATCCTGGATGAGAACGAACATGTAGTCGGAACGCTCAGCCGCTACCACTTGCTGCGACCGAACCGCAAGCGTCTTGTCCTCGTGGACCACAATGAGATGAGCCAGACTGTTCCCGGTATCGAGCAGGCGGAGCTGGTTGGGATCATCGATCACCACCGCCTCGGAGACGTTCAGACCGGGTACCCCTGCTTCATGCGGAATGAACCGGTCGGCTCCACAGCCACGATCATCGCCACCATGTACCAGGAGCACGGACTGATGCCGAGCACGCAGCTTGCCGGGCTGATGGCTGCCGCTATCATCAGCGACACCGTCATGTTCAAGTCCCCTACGGCTACTCCCAGGGACAAACGGATGGCGGAGCGCCTTGCCCGTATCGCCGGCATCGATCTGGAAGAACTGGGAAAAGAGGTCTTCACTGCTGCGGTAGGTACAGACAAGTCGGCGGATGCCCTCCTCAAGACCGACTTCAAGGAATTCCACATTGCCGATCACAAGATCGCGATCAGCCAGATCACCACAATGGACTCCGGCGCCTTCCTGGACAGAAAGGAAGAGTTCCTGAAGGTCATGGGAAAGATGCGGACCACCAAGGAGTACGACATGGTCCTGCTCATGGTCACCGACGTTCTCAAGGAAGGAACAGAGCTGATCTTCTCCGGAGATGCAGACATCATCAAACAGGCCTTCTCCGATCAGAAAGTAAAGACAGATCATGTGTTCCTGAAGCGGGTGATGTCCCGCAAGAAACAGGTCGTTCCCGCCCTTGCCGTCCTTTGGGGCTGATCTCTCATACACAAAGAAAGTCCCTGCACCCAACTTCGGATGCAGGGACTATTTTTCGTTTCGATCAGCCCATATTCAGGTCTTTTTTGATGGACTCATGGCGGCCTTTGGACTGCACAGCCCAGTTTGGTCCTTTGGCATACAGTTCCGCCAGTTCCGCAAGTGCAGAGGGAACATCGATCCCCTGGGGACACGCATGGGTGCACTGTCCGCATCCGATGCACGCTGAAGGTCTCTTATCCTCATCCAGTCCGTCCAGCCTCATGGAGGAAGTGAGGGAACTGCTGAACTTGTAATCGTTGTAGCATTCCAGAAGATAAGGAATATTCAGCTCCATAGGACATCCTGCACAGCAATACCGGCATCCCGTACAGGGAACACCTTTTTTAAGGCTCTCCGCGATCTCGAACAGGAGCGTCTCCTCCTCCGCCTTCAGCGGCCATTCCTTCTCAAAAGTATTCAGGTTGTCTTCCACCTGACTTACTTCGTTCATGCCGGACAGGATGACTTTGACATTGGGAAGGCCCTGTAAAAAGCGGAAAGCATAGGAAGCATCACTGGCTTCAGGATCATTTTTCACGAGAAGAGCATGGTTCTCCTCCGAAAGCTTCGCGAGTTTTCCGCCACGGCAGGGCTCCATGACCCACACGCCAAGTCCGTGCGCTGTTATGATATCGTATTTTCTCTTCGCGTCCTGTAAGGTCCAGTCAAGATAGTTACACTGAATCTGTACAAACTCAAACTCACCCTCATGTCTCGTCAGGAATTCTTCCAGAAGTTCCGGTCCGCCGTGGAAAGAAAAACCGAGGTGACGGATCTTTCCTTCTTCCTTCATCTTTACGATATCGGGAATGATGTGATACTCCTGACTCTCATAGATCTTCACAGACCACTCCGTGATGTTGTGAAGAAGATAAAAATCAAAGTAGTCGGTCTCGCACTTGGACAGAGAAACATTGAAAAGTGCGATGTTGTCCACCGGTCCGGGAAGAGAGTGGCCGGGGAACTTATCCGCGATATAGTAGCTGTCTCTCGGATATTTTTTGAGAGCCTTTGTCATGGCGATCTCTGATTTGCCATCCAGGTAGGGATAAGCTGTATCAAAATAATTGACGCCCCTCGAGATCGCGAGGTCAAACATCTCGTTCACTTTTTTCTGATCGATCTCCCCTGTCTGCGGGTCTGTTGCGAACCTCATGCACCCGAATCCAAGTCTCGACAGTTTAAGTCCCTGAGAATCGCTGTAGATCATGGTATCTCCTCCTCTGTAATCATCATTGCCTCTCTCATTATACTTTGCCCATGGATTTCGGCGCTATACATTTTCTCCGTAATAGACGCCCCCATCAGAGAAGATGAGCAGGATCTCTCTCCTTTGCGAACGCGAGCAGCTCCTCCTCCGCAGCGCACCCGCCCTGTCCTCCCACATGCAGGCAGCAGTAAGCTCCGGCAGCGCATGCCATCCTCAGGGACTCCTCATAGTCCTTTCCCTTCAGCCGGCTCGCAAGGAAAGCGCCGGCAAACGAGTCGCCGGAGCCTGTGGAGTCAATGACCTCTTCCACCCGGAAAGCGGGACAGAAGTATTCCCGTTCTTTCGTGTAACAATGCGCTCCCTTCTCCCCGTTCGTGACACATACAAATTCGCAGCCCCTGTTCAGAAGGACGTTCTTCGCTTCCTCCCCGATACATTTTGAAAGTCTTCCGTAATCGGTTCGGTTGATGAAAAGCCCATCCGCAAGATCCAGAAGCATCTTCGCTCTGGCGGGATCGTCGTACTGACTGGTTCCGTCAAAGATCATCTTCGCTCCGTGTCTCCTGGCCTCCCGGATCGGTTCAAAATCCGAGAAAGAACGGTTCATGATGTGCATAAGCGAGTAGATGTACCGGGATCCGTTCAGAAGTTTCTGTATGTGGGTGTCAACATCATAATGCGGACGGACCGGATCGATGACGATCATAGTCCGCTTTTCGGCTCTGTTGAGGATCACGACCTTCCCGCAGGTGCAATCTGATCCAAACTTAATCGGTTCGGTATCCACGCCCCGCTCTCTCAGAGTGCCGAGGATGATTCCCGTTTCCTTTTCATCAGGATTGAGATAGTCCAGAGCCTTGACCTGAGCTCCAAGAGACGACGCGACACATCCCACGTTGAGAGGCGGGCCCCCTGCCATCCGATCCAGTTCTTTTCCGTGGGTGAAATCCCCTTCATCCGGATAATGGTCGATGGCGTAGAACAGATCGACCGAACTTCCCAGTATTAAAGTCAAATAGCTTTCCATCCGCAGTCCCTCCTTTGCTCCTATTCTAGCATAGCCAAAGGCCGGCAGCACCGCCCTGCGTCGTGCTCCGGCCTTATCCCATTCCAGAATATTCTCAGTCCTGTCCGTACATCCGGATGATGCGCTCCACCTCATCCCAGAATACAGGCAGTTCCGTGCAAAGTCCGACCATGGCGTTGGGCTTTTTTCCGTAGCGTCTGTTAAAATCCACAACTGTCCTTCCATAGCATAGACCACGGCTGAGATCCACTTCCACGTATGTCTCACGCATGGTAAAAAACTCCGGATGCACAAGATACATCACCGCTGTAACGTCATGGACCGGTCCCCCGTTCAGTCCGTTGATCCTCTGGGACTGGAATGTAAACCGCATGATATCTCCGAAGAGTTTGCCCGCCCTGTTTCCGATGCCCTCCATCCGTTCGATGATCTCCATCGTGGCGATCGTCTGATTCGTCAGGTCCAGCCCCATCATCACGATGGGAACTCCGGAGGTAAACACGACATGCGCTGCTTCAGGGTCGGCGTGGATATTGAATTCCGCTGCCGGAGTGACGTTTCCCAGGCCTGCCGCCCCGCCCATGAGAGAGATCATCCGGATCTTTCCCGCGATCCTCGGCTCCATACGCAGCGCCATCGCGATATTGGTAAGCGGTCCGACCGGAACGAGGACGATATCGCCGTCACTTTCCATCAGGGTCCGAATGATATACGATACCGCATGCTCTTTCTCCGCCTGCCTGGTCAGTTCATCGAAAACCGGGCCATCCAATCCGCTCTTCCCGTGGATGTCTCCGGCGGTGACCTGATCGCGAACCATCGGCAAGGACATTCCGCCGTATACCTTCACATCCAGACCGAGGTGCTGACAGACATGCAGCGTATTGGGAAGTGTCTTGTCCAGCGTCTGGTTACCCGCCACCACCGTCACTCCCAGCAGTTCGATGTCGGGATGCTTTGCTGCCACCATCAGCGCGATCGCATCATCATGTCCGGTATCACAATCCAGGATCATCTTGACCTTTTCCATGTCCAATTCCTCCTCATTTTTCTTTGCAAATGCATTATAATGGGACGGAGAAGGACACAAATACGATATTTATCCTATTTTAGGTGAAAAAAATGGAAATTCTTCACAACAGAGATCCGCTTCAGACTGCGCTGGAAAATGACTTTATCACGGATCTAATACCGACCGAGATACGGCAGCATGCTATGCTCGTCCGGTACAGTCCCGGCGAGACACTGATCCGGCAGGGCAGCACACCAGTTAACCTGTACTGTCTTATCCATGGGAGATGCAGCGTGCACACCTATCTCTCGAACGGAAAGCGAATGGTCCTCTCCTCTCTGAACGCGCCGTGTCTCATCGGGGAGATCGAACTTCTGGAAATGTGCGATACGACATTCAGCGTGAAGGTGCTGGAGGAGAGCACCCTCCTTGCCTTTCCCCTGTCGCTTTGCAGAAGCACACTGATCAATGACAATCGCTTTTTGCGAAAGCTTTGCATCCTGATCGCCGACAAGGAGAAGCGAAACGCCCGCAGACTGATGATCTCCGGCGGCTTTCCTCTGGAATACAGGCTGGCGGAGTTCATTTTAAACAATTGCGAAGAGGACGATCTGAAACTCAAAAAAGTCGAGATAGCGGAAACACTGGGCGTATCGTACCGGCATCTGGAGAAAGTGATGTCTGACTTTGTTTCCGGCGGATATCTCCGAAAGGAGAAACTGATCTACAGTCTGGAAGACAGACCGAAACTGGAATCTCTCGCAGCACACCTCTCCATCGACTGAAACAAAAACAGTGCGGATCCTTTCCTTGACGGAAAGAGTCCGCACTGTTTTGATCATACGTCATTTATAATTTCGCATCGTCTCCTGAACGAGACGGACGAATCCGGGATAATCCAGCCGCATCGCCACATGGGTGTTCGGTGCTTTCCCCCTGAACGGACTGCCCTCCTCAGGACCGTCCCAGCGGGCAGTCGAAGTGAGATCGATATCCGCGTCTCTCCTGGACGTCTGCAGGAAACGAAGATCCGTGACCGTCATCCCACGTGTCAGAGTCCCGTTCAGTTCGATATCCACGTGCAGATAAGCGGATTCGATCAGTGACGGATCGATGAGCCACGCCACCGCACAGGCATCATGGAGACGGGCATCTCCTCCCCTGGCAAAAAAGTCGCACAGCTCGGCGCTGAATACCGCAGCATGTGTTCCGATCTCACGCAAGCCCTCGATGAATGCATGATCCACCGGGCACTGTCTGGTCAGGTTCACCCCCACCATATGAAGGTCGATCCCACTGTGAAAGACCTTGTATGCCGCTTCCGCGTCTACCCAGATGTTGAACTCCGCTGCAGGAGTCCAGTTTCCCGCATAGGCTCCTCCGCCCATGATATACAAACCCGCGGCCTTCTGAGCGATTCGCGGTTCCCGGTTCAGAGCCGCTGCGATATTGGTCAGCGGTCCGGTTGCGATGAGCGTAACATCATCCGTATTCATCACCGTTTCCACGATGAAGTCCACCGCGTGCTTCTTTTCCGGCTTGCGCAGCGGCTCGGACACAACGGGTCCGTCCATTCCGCTCTTGCCATGAACATTCGGTGCGGTGACCAGCTCATGCGTGGATGGCCCTGCGTGGCCAGGATAAACTGGGATCTCGGTATGTCCGATCTGTTCCAGCACAACGAGGGCATTTCTCGTCACGTTGGGAAGATAGCCGTTTCCGCCCACTGTCGTGACTCCCAGAAGATCCAAATGCTGCGCCGCCAGCATGATCGCAAACGCATCATCATGCCCCGGGTCGCAATCCAGTATCACTTTTCTCATATTTGTTCCTCTTTCCGAACAGGGAGAGCGTTTACCGCACGGCAAATGCTCTCCCTGTTGATCTCACTTATTATTTCTTGAATGCCTTGAGCGCTCTCGCGCCGATATCATGGCGATAAAACTCATTGTCGAAATGGACATGATCCACTACGTCATAGGCATTCCGGATCGCCTCAGGCAAAGTGCTTCCGACTCCGGAGCATCCGACGACACGCCCTCCGTTGGTCACGAGAACACCGTCCTTGATCTTCGCTCCTGCAACGAACACTCTGTCCTTTACCTCATCCTCGATCACCAGCGGATAGCCCTTCTCATAGGATACCGGATAACCTTCGGAAGCCATAATGACACAGCATGCGTTTCCGTCCCGGAATTTCACCTCTGTTTCCGCAAGCGTCCCGTCCGTTGTGGCCTGCATCACAGTAAGAAGGTCGCTTTCAAGCAGCGGGAGAACGACCTGCGTCTCCGGATCTCCGAAACGGGAGTTGTACTCCACAACTTTGGGGCCGTCTTTTGTCAGCATCAGGCCGAAATACAGACATCCCTTGAAGGTCCTTCCTTCCTTGTTCAGCGCGTCGATGGTAGGGAGGAAGATCCTCTCCATGCACTGCTGCGCGATCTCCTCGGTGTAATAGGGGTTCGGCGCGACCGTTCCCATTCCCCCGGTATTCAGTCCGGTATCGTTGTCACCGGCCCTCTTGTGATCCATGGAGGACACCATCGGCTTGACGACCTTTCCGTCGGTGAAGGACAGCACCGTCACTTCGGGTCCTTCCATGAATTCCTCTATCACGATCTGATTTCCGCTGGCTCCGAATGCTTTGTCCAGCATGATCTCCTTGACCGCATCGTATGCTTCTTCCCTGGTCATGGCGATGATCACGCCCTTCCCGAGAGCAAGTCCGTCTGCTTTCACCACGGTGGGGATCGGAGCAGTCTTCAGGTATTCCAGCGCCTTGTCCGCATCGTCGAATGTCTCATACGCTGCGGTAGGTATTCCGTATTTCTTCATCAGGTTTTTGGAAAAGACCTTGCTTCCCTCAATGATCGCTGCGTTCGCCCGGGGTCCGAAACAGCGGATCCCTTTTTCTTCCAGCGCGTCGACGCATCCCAGTACAAGTGGATCGTCAGGTGCTACGACGACATAGTCTGCCCGGTTCTCCACGCAGAATTTCACGATTCCGTCGATATCCTTCGCCCCGATGTCCACACAGGTCGCGTCCATTGCGATACCGCCGTTACCCGGCAATGCAAATACCTCCGTGACCTCTTTATTCTCACGAAGCTTCTTGATGATGGTATGCTCCCTGCCGCCGCTTCCTACTACTACAACTCTCATGATTCCACCCGCGTTCGCGGTCTCCTTCTCATATTTTCCAAGAAACAATTTAATTGTACCTGTGCACGTTTTTAATAACAAGAAAAAGATGGGAACCGGGGTTCCCATCTTTTGTGGTTCAGGATCACTTGTTGGAGAGATACTCATCGATCGCCTTGGCTGCGACCTTACCTGCTCCCATTGCGGAGATGACCGTAGCCGCTCCGGTGACCGCGTCACCGCCTGCATATACGCCGCTGCGGGAGGTCAGTCCGTCTTCATTGACGATGATGCCGCCATGGTTATTTACTTCCAGGCCTTCCGTCGTGTTCTTGATCAGCGGGTTGGGCGAAGTGCCGATTGCCATGATGACCGCAGTGACATCAAGGTCGAATTCACTTCCCTCAACCGGGATCGGACGGCGGCGTCCTCTGGCGTCGGGCTCACCCAGTTCCATACGGATGCAGCGGATCCCGGTCACGAACCCGTTTTTCGGGTCACGCGGATTCTCAGGGTTCTCATACCCGAGGATCTCGACAGGGTTGCACAGCAGTCTGAAGTCGATGCCTTCTTCCTGTGCATGCTCAACTTCCTCTTTCCTCGCGGGAAGCTCAGTCATGGAGCGGCGGTACACGATATATACCTTCTCCGCTCCGAGTCTCAACGCGGTTCTCGCCGCGTCCATGGCAACGTTTCCGCCGCCTACTACTGCCACCTTACCGCCCTTCATGATCGGAGTGTCCGGATGATCCAGATACGCCTTCATGAGATTGCTTCTGGTAAGGAACTCATTGGCGGAATAGACGCCTTTCAGGCTCTCTCCGGGGATACCCATGAAGTTGGGGAGACCGGCGCCGGATCCGACGAAGACCGCCTCATACCCCATCTCAAATAATTCATCGATCGTCAGCGTCTTGCCGATGACCACGTTGGGTTCCACATCAACGCCAAGCGCCTTCAACGTCTCCACTTCTTTCGCGACGATCTTCTTGGGAAGACGGAATTCCGGAATTCCGTACACCAGAACACCGCCTGCGGTGTGGAGAGCTTCGTATACTGTGACCTTGTATCCTTTTTTCGCCAGGTCTCCCGCGCAGGTAAGACCGGAAGGACCGGACCCTACGATCGCTACCTTGTGACCGTTGGACTCCGGAACAACGGGAGCATTTTCGGAATGGGCATTATGCCAGTCCGCGACAAAGCGCTCAAGACGGCCGATCCCGACCGGTTCAAAGCGGATCCCCAGTGTGCATTTGCTTTCGCACTGAGTTTCCTGAGGGCAGACGCGCCCACACACAGCAGGAAGGGACGATGTCTGGGAGATGATCTGGTATGCTCCTTCAAAATCTCCCTCCTTCACTTTTGCGATGAACTCCGGGATGTGGATATTTACAGGACACCCCTGAACACAGGGCTGATTCTTGCAGTTGAGACATCTGGACGCCTCGGCCAGCGCTACCTCTTCACTGTATCCGAGGGCAACTTCCTGGAAGTTGTGCGCCCGGACTTCCGGTGCCTGGGTCGGCATCTCATGTTTCTTGGGATCTATAGCCATTCCTATGCCTCCTTTGTGCGGAAGAGATTGCAGGTCTCCTCATATGCGTGACGCTCGAACTCTACGTACATTCTGCCCCTGGACATCGCCTCATCGAAATCGACTTCATATCCGTTGAAATCCGGACCATCGACACATGCGAATTTGGTAACTTTCTTTCCATCCTGGTTGAGGGTCAGACGGCATCCGCCGCACATCCCCGTTCCGTCGATCATAATGGGGTTCATGGATACAGTGACAGGAACGCCAAAAGGCTTCGCAGTCAAAACCACGAATTTCATCATGATGAGAGGTCCGATGGTGATGATCTCATCGAATTGTTCGCCGCTTTCCAGCATTTCTTTGAGAGGTACCGTGACGTTGCCCTGTCTCGCGTAGGAACCGTCATCGGTCATGACGACGAGCTTGTCGGAACAAGCGCGGAACTCATCCTCAAGGATCAGAAGATCTTTATTTCTGAATCCGATGATGCTGGTAACTTCCGCCCCAAGTCGGTGGAACTCCTGAGCCACAGGCATGGCGATCGCGCAGCCAACGCCTCCGCCTACGATGCAGACCTTTTTCCGGCCTTCTGTATGTGTGGCGACGCCGAGAGGACCGACGAAGTCCTGTATGCACTCGCCCTCGTTCTTGTGATTCAGTTTCTCAGTCGTAGCGCCTACGATCTGAAAAATGATCTTTACCAGTCCCTTTTCCGGATCCGTTCCCGCAACAGTGAGAGGGATCCTTTCCCCCTCTTCATCCACACGAAGAATGATGAACTGACCCGGTTTTGCCTTTTTAGCAACCAGCGGCGCTTCGATCTCCATCTGGGTGACAGTGGGATTCAAAGGCTTCTTGGAAGCGATCTTATACATTGGTCATTCCTTTCTTAATACCTTAAGATGTCAATCGCAAATAATAGCCGCAGAGATGCGGCTATTATTCAGTCATTTCCCTTTTTAGTTATTATACTACACAATTATCCTTGAAGGATGATCACATTGCAGTGTATCCGCCGTCAACAGGCAGGTTTACACCGGTCACATAGGAGGACTCCGGAGAGGAAAGGAACAGAACGGCTGTATCCAGTTCTTCCTCGTGGCCGTAGCGCTCTTCCGGGATCATGGTCTTCGCGTTCTGCTGGAAGAAATCGGAATTGAGTGTATCCACGGTGAGAGGAGTATAGAAATATCCGGGGCAGATCGCGTTGACGGTGATGGAATATTTGCCCCACTCTGCCGCCAGAGCGCGTGTCAGGTTGACCACGCCGCTCTTCGCTGCGTGATAGGGAGCGGAACCCGCGGTCTTGTTGCCTACAAGTCCGTACATGGATGCGATGTTGATGATGCGGCCGTTCTTGGCGGGGATCATTGCCTTCTTTGCAACAGCCCTTGCCACACGGAAAGAACCAAACAGGTCGATGTTCATCTCATTGTTGAACTGATCGTCGGTGATATCCTCAGCAGGGGCAACCGCTCCGGTTCCGGCGTTGTTCACTAGGATATCGATCCTGCCGAATTTCTCGAGCACCTCGTCGACCATGGCTTCCACATTGGCTGTATCGGTGATGTCGCAGCGGACCGGGAGAGTCTCAACTCCGAATTCCGCGGTGATCTCCTTCGCTACTTCCTCGATCATATTCTGTCTGCGCGCCACAACGACGATCCTGGCTCCCTGGCTTGCCAGTGCCTTCGCCATCTGTACACCGAGTCCGGAGGAGCATCCTGTGACGATCGCTACCTGACCAGTGAAGCCTCACATGACTAAAGTCACATGCTTCCTATTGCCGGTACAGCGCAAACTGTACCGGTTTCCCTTTAGAGGAATCGGACAACCTTTCCACCATACAGCCTGAACTCAGATCTCTGTCAGCTTACGCTGCCAGCTCCGCATTCAGGTTAATCAACGTGGATAAGGTGCAGGTGCTTCTCTTGGTAAGCGCAGGATCTTTTGCCTCCGCTTCCAACCTCTCCTTTTCAGGCAAGGATTTTGTGATCTCTCTGATAAAATACCGTGCCCCGATGTT
>Ga0256404_1007961_pt1 | contig 16304 bp, 19 predicted proteins | sample RumenRJG_01DNA_FD_185990 | JGI IMG/M metagenome (GOLD analysis project Ga0256404, IMG submission 185990) | Bovine rumen microbial communities from Lethbridge, Alberta, Canada - RJG_01 | ecosystem: Host-associated > Mammals > Digestive system > Stomach > Rumen | place: Canada: Alberta | collected...
GACCGCGTTAGCGGTGGAAAGGGTACTAGGGTGCGATAGCTGAACAACAAACAAGAAGTCTTCAAAGCATCAGGTCGTTTGAGTTAAAACGCGATGCTTTGAAGACTTCTTTGTATTTGAGACAAATCGCACCCTCGTACCTTCTCAGTCGCGCTACGCGCGCCAGCTCTACCGAAAGGATAAAGCGACCGCATAGGCGCTAAAGCGCCTTGCGTCTGCTTTTCCCAGGGGGAGAGCCTGCTGTAGGTGTTACGAACGGCAGTCTTATGAAACCGTTCCAGTAAATACAACAGCCCTTTTTCGTTTCATAGCGACGTGAACTCGCCCTCGATGGGGAACGAGGAATCGCCTTGCACGGTGCCAGTCGCGCCGTCCGTCGTCGGCGCTTCGAGCTCGCCTCTTTCTTTTTTCTCCTGCAAATACTGATAGAGCTTCAAGATGTGGTCGACCTGCTGGCACTCGATGGCCGTCAGCAGGCGGTCGTCATTCGAGCCGCCTTCGCGCGGAAAGATGATCTTCACGCCACCGCCATCCGTGCGGCCGATGATGCGCAGCGCTTTCAGCGTCTCGCCGCCGACGAGCTCGTCGAACTGCTCCGTAAAGCCGCCGTCCTCGCGCTCGGTCACGGTCACCTGCTGCGCCTCGGGGCGGATGTGGTACGTCGTGTCCTCGTCCGGCATGATGTCGACGCCGGGGAAATTTTGCGGCGACTGGCCGAGATGGCGCACGGACACGTAGAGTGTCACGTTGTCCTGCGACTGCACGATGTACGGCACGAGATAAATGCCGTCGCTCGACGGCGCATCGTAGCTATAAAGTACGCGGCCATACCCGAGATCGTGCTTCACCATCTCCTGGATCAACGTCTCCGCCTCGTCCATATCATCCGCGTTGCCGACCGCCGACTTTTTGTTTGGATGGCGCTTCGCCTCGCGCTCTTTTTCGCGCGCTTCCCTCTCCAGCCGCTTCGCCTTCTGCTCTGCGAGCTGCGCGTCCTTCTTCTGCTGCACGACCGCCATCGTCTGCGTGTAATGCAGCGCCGCGAAATATCCGCCGACCCCCGCTACGCCGACCACGAGCGCCGTGAGGAAACCGTACTTTACGATGGAAAGCTTCTTGCCCATTCCCTCGCTCCTTTTTGATAGCAAAATGCCAGCACGTGTGCTATACTTTTCCCTAAGAGCAGCTGACATCAGCTCGCCCCCCAAGGGGAGGTGGATGCCATGAGCACTTACGAAAAGCTCAGCCTCGTGCTGGCGATCCTGCAAGTTGTGATTGGCGTTCTGCAGCTTCTGAAGTAGTTTGCGGCTACTGACGGAGCGAAGATGCCGAACCGGAAGAGGTGATGCTGACAACGTGTCAAGCCAAAGCCCCTTCTCGTCTACAGAAATTTTGAAGGGCGAGCTGACGCTTCGGACATCGGCTGCTCTTGTTGTTTCTGATTATACCATTTCGACGGAACACTTACAAGTTTTCAATGAGAACGGTTGTGAAAAATCTCGTGCTTGAAAAAATTCCCCGACCGTGATAAAATATTTTCGTCAATGACGCGGGCGTAGTTCATTGGTAGAATGTCAGCTTCCCAAGCTAACGTTCCTTTTGCCAATGGATGTTCCAGAAGATAGGGATATCAAGGGTTGAGAGACTTCCTCCCAATCGCGGATTCCATCTCCTGCACCCCCAAACGCACCCCTTTGGTGCAAAACTCCATATTGCGGGCATAGTTCATCGGTAGAATATTTGCTTCCCAAGCAAAGGAGGGCGGTTCGATTCCGCTTGCCCGCTCCAGAGAAAGATCAGAGGATAGCTTCGGCTGTCCTCTTTTTGCGTGCCGTCACGCCGATGCCTGCGCCGTCTTCTGGCAGTCCATGCAGAGGCTCTGCCCGTACCGACGCTCGGAGAACTGTTTCACCTTGGCGCTGATTTTCGCACCGCACAGCGCACACGTGCCGCCTGCCGCAGCCGCACCCGCTGGCGCTCTGCGTGCTGGCTGCGTTGCCGTCACGCCTGCGCTGTTTTCGTCCGTCCTCTGATCGGCCTCTGGAGCGTCCCCTGTGCTGATGGCGAGACTGAGCAGGTACGCATACTTGATGGCGGCTGTCTGAGCTTTCATCGCTGCCTTGTCGCCGCTGTCCTGTCCGCCGCCGATGCCGCTGATGACCATGACTTCCTCGGAATCCACATCGACCAGCGTGACCTCGACCTTGACCGTAGCCAGATGCTCGACGTTCCCTTTCGCCGTTGTGACGTCCGTCAAGCTCACGAGCTCCGGCACGACCATCGTCGCGATGCCATGCTTCACGAGCGAGGCGTTGACCTTTTCCAAGACATCCGCGCTCGTCGCGTATTTGTAGCCGTGGAACGAGTTCGAGCCATTCTTCGCGACATGGCTGCACTCTTTCATCACTTCCAGAAATTTCGCGGGCAACTTTTTCATATTCACCAATCCTCCTCATCACGGCTGGCGGGCATCCCCCAGCACGTCTCATACAATTCACGGAACTCTTCATCGGTCTCGGCGAAGAATGATTCGAGCGTTTCTCCTGCGCCATAGATTGCTTGACCTGCATTGCTACTGATGCACTCATCTGACCATTTCAGGATAAAGATGAGATCAGGGAATCGCCGCGACAGTTCTTGCACCGCTGCCAAGGGTGCTGACCACGGCGTATCGAAGCAATACGTGTCATCCGTCCGCTCGGAGTAATACGTATTGCCGCTCGTTCCCCAATTCCGCATCTTCCAATGGCCGGGGGCTGCGCACGCATCCGGCACGGGCAGAATCTTTTGCAGGTCGAACACACCGTTCGGGCCTTGCAAGGTGTCATAGACTTTCTGCTGCTGTGCCTCGTCACCGATGACCTCCAGCAAATTGCAGACATGATTTGCCATATCCATCATCTCCTAAAAAATCAGAGCGTACCGAGACGGTTTGCCACCTCGATACGCTCTTTTGCCATGAGCACTTATTTCACTTGGATGTTATTCTTTTCCACGAGCGAGATGCCCGGGAAGTGTGCGCCTTTCTTGAGCGCATCCCGCAGGCCGAGCTTGTCCACCTTCGGCGCGACAGGAACGAGATATGCCTGCGGCACGTCCGCGCCCTCGGCGATGTCCACCTGCTGCGACTTGCGCCAGCTGATCGTGAACTCTTTTTCCTTGAACCGTTCGCCGTCCAAGCACGTTGCCAGATAATGTTTCAGGCTCTCAGCCTTGTTCTTGGCTGCCGTCTTGCGCTGTGCGAACATCTTTTCTTCGCTCTCATACGCCTGCGCTTCGGCGAGCAGGTTCTTGATCCAGCACGCGATGTTCCGCACCTTCACCGATTTTTCCATCTGGAGCTCCTGCAAGCGCTCGGCATCCAGCACCTCGCCCGTCTCCATGTCAATGCAGTCCAAGATGTCCTGCCGGATGGCATACAACTGAAGCATCTTCATCCCTCCCATTACGCGACTGGACGCTCGTCCAGATACACCACATTTCCTCTGTCCTCCGCCTTTTCCTCGATGGGGAACTCCATCATCAGATCGCCGCTGATCGTCCCTTCGGGCAATTCATCGACCGGCACTTGTCCTGCGATTGCCGTCAAGCTCTCTGCGAGCGTCAATGCCTGCATCGGGTGAAGTGCCAAGGAAAGCGTCATCCCTCTGGCTTTGCTGCCGAGCTGTAAGAACACAACGCCATCGTTCACCGAGAGGCTGCCCTGCAATGACTCGAAGGCACAGCAAAAGCTATGAAATCCCATGTTGCCACCACCTTTCTCAATAGGCCTGTGCCAGACGCTTGCGCATCGGCATCACGTTCGGGAGGAACTTGTCCTCTGCGGACGGCAGGGCTTTCAGCGTCGTTGTCCGTGACAAAAGCTCGCCACCGATGCGCTCCAAATCCGTCGCACGCTCGTAGCTATCGGACAACTTGCTTGCCGCCGTGACCGCATTGATGAGACCATAGCGGCTGTTGTCTCCACCCATGAACAACTGACGGAGCACGTCACCGCGCTCGTTCTGATTGAGCAGGAACTTGTCTGCCAGTTCTTCCACGGCCTTGACCGGGTCATCGCCGATCGGCAATTCCATCGCCGCACGCATCTGGTTCACGGCAAACTGGAACTTCGCCTCATCGACCGCTGCGCGCACGACATCCTGCACCTTCATAAAGAACGCTTTATCGTCCTGCTGGAGCGTCGCATCCGAGTAAAGCTCATACGCTGCATCGCCGTCCCCCGTCACCTGCTTGCCGACATGATAACGTTTCTGCGACATATCCTTGACGATCAGACCATTCTTGCAAACGAGACGATAAATCAACGGTTCGACTTTGAGACTGCCCAAGCCGACCTCGCTGTTGGAGATGCAAAAGCCTGCCTGCACCACATCGCCGACCGCCACTTCTTCGCGCAGCTTCTTGTTGACCACTTTCAGATACAGATGCGTGTCCGTCACCTCGCAGGACATGATGTCCGCGCCCTTCATCTCGTAGATGACGGGGAGAACAGCCGCGCACAGTTCCAGATTGTCCAAGCGGCGATAGCGGTCGGACAGGAATGCCCGCACCTTGCCATCGAGGATGCGCACCATGCGGCGCTCCGGCGCTTTGTGGAACCAGCCGTTGACGTTCTCGTCCAAGAGCGACGGATAGTCGGCCTGCATCCGCTTGTAGTAGGTGTAGGGGATTTTCAAACGGCTCGCCATCTGCTGATGCGCGACCTCGCCCACATCGAAGACGTGCTCATCATCATCGAGGTAGAGGCGCATCGTCGAGAAACCGCCTTCCGACTGCATCTCCAAGTTGCGGGTATCCGCGATGAAATCCTTCCGCGCACTACGCTGGCGCTGCAATTCTGCGCCCAAATCCTGTAAACTGCGACCTTGTTTCATTGTCAATCCTTCTTTCTAAAATCTGAACAACAACAGAAAAAGCCCAGGCGCTGTGCCTGAGCTTCATAAAGCATATTTATTTTTGAAAGTGACGCGAATATCTAAGTAACATCGGATTCTCTGTTTTTACAGATGCTTGCCGATGTATCCCCAGAGCCGTCCGACAATTTTGCTATTCTGGTACTGCAAATTGGAAGATGCAATCCAAATGCCTCTTGCTCCGCCACCGAGCGTGATGCTGCCCTGATCGTATGCGTTCCCTTTGGAGTTCAGCATCGTGATGTATGCGCCGCGGTATTCCGTCGCTCCATCATTGCTCGTCCACAGGGACGTATCATCGACGATGACTGTTCCCCACGTGTTCCCAGATGACCATTCAAACGAACCTGCTTCTGCATAGGGGCTGCCAATCGGCATCAGGGCAATCCCCAGCGTCGCCACGAGGGCTACCAACAACTTCTTCATTCAAAATCCTCCTTTCAAGTATGGAATCTCATAGATGAAATCAGCTCCCTGCCTCCTTTTCTGTGTTCCTATGTTCCTTTGCAAGGGTATACGGTATATCCGTATACGACTTGTCACGAGAATAATATACGCTTGTCCGAGAGAACAATTCCACGGATCAAAACCACGGAAGACGTGCTACCAGCAGCTTTGCTGTCGAGATTGGCTGCAAACCCTCGGCACGTTCAAACGCGCGGAAGTTCTTGCATCTCTTCCAAAATCTAAAGACGTACACACCTACATAAACCAGCCCCAGAGGAGCAAAGATGGCCATAACAAGGCCCAGTACGAAGATCGCAATGAACAGCTTTACAGGGATTGCGAGCACCTTGCCCTTGATTCCGTCGAAGTAGATATCAGCAAATTTTTTATTTCCAATCTCGTTTTTCCGATCCAAGATTTTTTGTTTTTCAGCATCCTTTTCCGCTTGGATGCGCGCCTTCTCCTGTTCCTCCGCTTCCTTTTCCTGCCGTTTCTTTTCCTCGGCCTCCGCTTTCCTTCTGGCCTTTTCCTCTTTCTCCTCGCGCTTCTTCCGTTCCTTCTCCGCCTTCTCCTCCTGCTTCCGGCGTTTTTTCTCTTCCTTCTCCGCTTGCTCTTTCAGCAGCGCATCTTTGCTTTCATTCAGTTTCTTTTTCAAAAGCTTCTTCTGGTCAGCCGTCAACACACCAATAGTGTCAACTGCCTCCAAGCATTGATCGATGCTTTCAATACTGTAATCACTCAATTTCTGATTGCCTGTCAGCAACTGAATCATGGCCATAGTATTGTTCCACAAAAGGTCGTTTACATTTTCATCGACCTGTCTGATGGTTGCTGCAATGCTACCAGCGATACTCGAATAAAGCTTTTTCACAGCCTCTGACGATGCTGGCTCCGTCTGAATGTAATCCTGCATCGCATGAAGCGCTTTGATATTGCCAAAGACTTCATCTTTATCTTTCAGCAAGCGCGGCACACTGCCACGGATATAGGCCATCAACGCCGCCACAGCCTGCTTCGGTTCATTGTTCGCGAATATAGAGGTTATCTTTCCTTTGTCGCTACACGACTTGTATACTACCTCTTTGAACTCAGCGAACGCAGCTTTCACCGATTCGACATCATGCAAATCATCGAACTTCAGGCCATAGAACTCATGGCGTCCCTCAAGGAGTTGCTTCGGCGCTTCCAAGCCAAGCGTCGCAGCAACATTGTGCAAGTCGCTCTCATATTGTGGAGCAATCGACAGCAGCATCTGATAGGCTTCCAAGTTCTCTGGGTCAGCTTCGATTGCTCCCACCAAGGCAGCTTCCAAATTTTCTCTAGGGATGATTCCCTTCTTTGCGTTTTCAACAACGGCTTCTGATTTTCGCGATTCAACGCCCGGGGCAACCTCTATATGAAGCTCATCAAGGAACGCTTGCATGGCAAGGGTGTAGATAGCTCCGAGAAGACCGTTTTCTATCTGAGCTCGATACGCATCGCAAAGTGCGTCCCTGGCTTTTTTCGCATTTGCGTCTGTTGCTGCGTTGCCAATGGCATTGAAAAGGCTATGTGCTGCGCCGGTCGTCGCATTGATAGCGCCAGCCTCAATCATTCCTTTCAGAGCACCAGAAAGGCCAAAACCACCGCCTACCATGCGCGATCTCGATTCCTTCCGGATTTCTCTTTCCATTTTTTCTCTATCGGCGCCATCTTGGATTTTGTGATAGTCGGCTTCGAGTGTCTGAACCGTCTCTTTCCAATATGTATCCGCGCCACTCGAGCAATAGGTTTCTACAATATATCGCTTGTCAACATCATAGCGCCCGAGGCCGGCGAGTTTTCCTGCGATTTTATCCGCTGCCTCGATCATATGATCCAGCCCGATATTGTAGATTTCCTCGATTTTGCTGATATCATCAGCGGACGCACGGACATCGTAATATCCAGACATATACCGATGCGTCAGCTCGCGTGCTAATCCGACGCTATATCTCTGGATTGCGTAAAACTCACCCAGCGAACCATGGAACGCAAGGGGGTACGACCCAATCTGCAAACTAATGGCATTGTTTTCTGCCACTCCAACCATCCCTTCCCATGCCTGACACCAATATCGTCAGTAACGCTACACACGGTCAATCAAAAATTTTCTTGATCAATTTGTAGCCGCCATAGGTTGCTGCACCAGCAACAGCCAAGGGCGCTAATGGAGAAGCTGCCACGGCTCCCAAAGCCCCTGCTGCACCCAGCGAAGCAGATGTAATCGCCGCAGATGTTCCTGTCAGTCCCATGACACCTGTGACTGCCGCTGCTGTGCTCCCGACTTCTGCCACGGTCGCAGCTGCAACACCAGTCGAAACCAATACAGCATCCGTGGCAAGTCCACCCACATACGCTTCTGCTGCGGACACGCCCTTCATTGCGGCCTTGCCAGCCACCGTCGAGTAAATGGTCGATGAAGCGCTTGCAGCAATATCGCCGCTGACTTTGAGCGCTGCCTTGCGGACAGATTGCCCTACGGCTGTCGAAAGGACGGCATTGCCAGCATAGCCGATCAATGCGGATTCCGCTGTCGATGTTGCTGTATCCTTGATTGCCTGCTCGACCGTCTTATCCCCCGTCAGCACATCGACGATATTCGTGCTCAAAGCAACCGCGCCACCGACCTTGGCACAGGCTTTTGCCGCTGCGACGCCGCGCAAATGAACAAGCTTGATGGCCTGCGCTTTTGTATAAACGTGCGGCACAAAAACTGCGTGCGGATTGCCTGTGATTTTCGCTTCCAAGCGCATAGCATCCGCCAGTTCCTCGCACTGCGTGGATGTGCAGATAGTGGGCTCAACTTTTTTGATGCCGTGCCTGAGCGCTTCTTCTTTCATTTTGGAAAATTGAGGATGGTCGCGGTTGATGTAGACAACGTCCATATCTTTGTATTTCGACCAATCAATCTGCCCAGGCTTGTAGCCACACTTGACCTGAACGAATTTTTGACTCTTGCCTTTTTCTATCACCAAATCGGCGAGGCCATTGTCATCAATGACCCTGACGTGGCGGATTTTGCCATCACGCGCCGATGCTTCCAGCTGTTCGCAGATGAATCCCTTCAAGCCATTCTGCCCGCCACGAGCCACATTCAATGCGGACAAGCCTTCTTCCAGTTGCTTGTTCACCTCGACCGCTTTGTTTGACAGCTGGACCACTTCGTTCACGGCCGTCATATCGACTAATTTGCCTGAAGCGTCTTGGCTCATGGAGAAACGAAATACATTCTCTGCCATCGTCCCAACCTCCCTCGCGTTCCGTTACTTGCTCTCGTCATCCTCGTCATCGTTCTCGCCGACATAGGCTTCCCCGAGCATCTGTTTGAATTTCTCCGGCAAGAACGGATCGTGATACGGGTCTTTGGGTGCTGCCCCCAGCCTTGCCTTCGAACCTTCTTTGATACGGTCTTCATACGTCCTTGCCGTTTCGCTTGGAGTTCTGCTGACAAAATACAAGGCATTGCGGATGTCGCGTTCTTCGTCTTCCGTCAGTTCGACACCATACATCGCGGACGGCTTCTTGAAGCACCACAAGCGATCGACCACACGGCTCTTCCCATACGTCTGTTCCGAACCGCCATCAACGTAATAGTGTCCGCCGAAAGAGATGTTCGCTCCCTCGAAGATATCATGCGAGCACGGGCACCACGCATCGCCACCCATGTCGCTATACGGATCCCATGCAGACGCCCGGAACTGCTTCCGTTCTACGACGTACGTGCCATCCTCTTTCTGCTTGATTTCCTTCGGGTCAAATCCCAGCGTTTTAGGGTTCACATCATCGAACTCAATCGTATACATGGCTGCACCTCCTAAAAAAGAAGCCGACATGAAAACCTGGGGTCAAGAGATGTTCTCGCCAAATCCTATCAGATTCCATGTCGGCAAAAGTTTCCTATGGGGTTATGCTTTCTCAATATCAACCAATTTCGCCAATGGGATGTCCAATTTCTCGGAAATCCGAATCAGCAGCGGCAGGGACACGGACTTGTTGCCCAAGCCACATTCTATCTGAGACAGATACGTCTTGTTGATATTCAATATCGTTGCAAGGTCTGCTTGCGTCAGCCGTTTCAGTTTCCGAAAGTAGGCTATCCGCAAGCCGATTTGACGAATCTGCTCACTGTAATCGCCAGACATATCTGCTCCTCCTTTCCTTAAATTATCTCACATCTAGCAGCTTTTCTGTTTTAGTCAGTAGGCAATAAACTTTAGCTGATAGCTATACTCGTGGCCTCATTTCTTTTTTCATCCCCCAACATAGGGATAAAGGCGCAAAGGAGGATGATTGAAATGAATGCAGACCCTTTAGAATTGTTTACCGTTGATGACCTCTGCCGCATCCTGATGATCGGCAAAAATACAGCGTATGACCTCGTTATCAGCCATAAAATCGACAGTTTCAAAGTCGGGAAGTCATGGAAGATTCCCCGAGCCGCCATCGAAAAATACGTCTTGGAACAGGCCAAAGGCAGAAAGTAATCGTGGTTTCCTCCTGTTAAATTTTTATTAAACATGATTGACAACATACAAATAATAGATGTCGTCATCAAACAGGAGGTGATTACCATGACCATCAATAAAGAAGTTGTATCAGTATCTGAGGCTGCCGCCCTGTTGGGGATCAGCTCCCAGACGGTCTATGATTTGATTCACACCGGCGAGCTCGTCGCGTACAAAGACGCAGGCCGCCACCCTTGGCACATTCCGTCTTCTGCGATTGAGGATTATATCCAACGTCGCATGAATCCCAATGCTCGCCACAGGTAAGCAAAAAAGGTGCGTCCTCTCGGGAATTTGCCCGGAGGACGCATCTTCTGCCCTGCGACTGGAAATCACACAGCCAGCGATATATAATGGGAAATAAGACACGAGAGAGGAGGCAGAACGATGCCAGAACCAACGCCCATCTCCACATCCACGTATTCCTTTGCCGACCTGCGGAGGAACGGCTTCCTGTATGTGGACAAAACCTCGTATTTCTATCAGCTGGTGCAGCGCGCCAAAGGCCGATACTTCTGTGCGCGCCCGCGCCGTTTCGGCAAGAGCCTTGCCATCTCCACGTTTGAAGCCATTTTCCGAGGGGAAAAGGACCTGTTCGATGGCCTATATATCGCATCCACTGATTACGCTTGGGAGACGCATCCTCTGATCCACTTGGACTTCGCCCGCATGGATGTTGAAACGCTCTCTGGCCTCAAAGAAAGCCTCACGAAACGGCTCTTTGATATTGCTGGTGCGTACGATGTCACCATCAGCGGCTCGACGCCGATAATTCTCTTTGCAGACCTGATTGAAAAGCTCTGCCAGAAGGAATCTGCTGGCGCCATCATCCTCATCGACGAATACGACAAGCCGATTCTGGAGCATCTGGGGGAGGGGACGGAGGCCGAGCACTTCCGCGATTTCCTGCAAGGCTTCTATCAGATCATCAAGGGCATGGATGCCTATGAGCATTTCGTCTTCATCACCGGCGTCACGAAATTCGCCAAGGTCTCCATTTTCAGCAAGCTCAACAATCTCACCGACATCACGATGGATGCGCGGTTTGCTTGCATGTTCGGCTATACGCAGGCGGAATTGGAGCAGCAGTTCGACGGCTGGCTCACCCAGACCCTTGCACATTCTGCTGCCAAAATGAACCGCGCGGAGCTCTTAGACAAGCTCAAAGACTGGTACGACGGCTTCCGCTTCGTGGTGGATACCGAGCCGGTCTACAATCCTGTCTCCATCGGCAGCTTCTTCCTGTCGAACGGTGTCTTCAAAAACTATTGGTTCTCCACAGGGACACCGTCATTCCTCGTAAAGCTCGCGACGCAGAATCAGCTCACCCTCGAAGACATCCACGGCGCGGTCATGTCGGAAAGCGCCCTCGACCTCTTTGACGTGACGGAGCTCTCCGCACAGGCCGCCGGACGCGACAAGCTCTTCCAGCTGCTGTTCCAGACGGGTTACCTGACCATCGACCAGCTGCTCTGGGACACGCCCGAGCGCGTCTACAGCCTGCGCTTCCCGAATTTCGAGGTACGCTATTCCTTCGCCAAGAACCTGTTCTCCGCCTATCAGCCACAGGAGCAGACCTCGTATGTCGCGAGCATCCGTCGAGCCGCGCAAAGCGGTGATACCGAGAGCATGATGGAGTGGCTGAAGGAAATCATCGCCAACATCCCGTACCACATCCAGCTGCCGCAGGAAAAGTATTACCAGACGATGGTCTGCGTCATCCTGATGATGTGCGGTGTCGATGTACGTCCAGAGGAAATGACGAACAAAGGACGCATGGATGCCGTCCTCGTCACGCCACAGCACATCTACATCATCGAGTTCAAGCTCAACAAATCTGCCGAGCAGGCGGCTGGACAAATCACGGACAAAGACTATGTCCAGAAATATCGCATGACTGCCCGCGATCACGGACAGACGCTTCACCAGCTCGGCATCAACTTCTCTTATGACAAAGACCATCGGAACATCACCGATTGGAAAGAAACGATCCTATAAAACAATCCCCAACATTCAGTGCTTTGGATGCTGGGGATTCTCTGTTTCGTCCGTGTTTGTCTGTCCTTTGTCTGTCTGTGGCTGCGCAGCCTGTTTCCTCATGTTCGAGAACTTGTCTGACAGAATCTTTGCCGTCTCGCGCCGCTGGCTGTCCAGAGGATGCAGGTAAATAGAGGTCGTACGAATGTTCGTATGTCCGAGCATCGTCTGCACGGTCGTCAAGGCGGCTCCGTGATTCAGCGCATAGGTGGCTGCCATGTGACGCAGGGAGTGAACCGTAATCTCCGGCAGATGATGCTTCCGGCACAGCTTCTTCAACCACATATACAAGCAACTGGCGCTCACGGGGACAAGCTCGTCATTCCGCAAGCGGATGGCCAGGAATACATAGCCATGCGGATTCTCGTACCCTTTGACCTTCAGATAATGCTCCTGATTGGCCTTGTGCTGCCGCAACAGCCCCATGACGTAATCGTCCACATAAAGGTTGCGGACGGAGCTCGGTGTTTTCGGATCAGCAATCTTCACGTGCGCGGCATCCACGTATTCCTGCGCCTTGTCAATGTGGATGCACTGCTGCTGGAAGTCGATGTCGTTCCACGTCAACGCGCTCACTTCACCCTTCCTGGCACCTGTCAGCAGCGACAGATAGAACATCGTCTTCTGCTTGATGTTGCTCGCTGTCGATGGCAACGCGCCAATGATTGCCATGAACTTCTGCAAATCTTCTTCTTCCCAAATGGGGTAGTGGTGGTACTGTGGGCGCGGGCGCAAATCCTTGGGGATGTCATCGCAGGGATTGTGTGCCAGCATTTTCCACTCCACGGCTTTCGACAGGATATGATTCAGCAGCTTGTAATTCTTGTGAACCATTGTCTCGGAAAGCTCTCCGCCCGTGTTCTGATTCTGCTTTTTGCCGCGCAACGAATCCAGAAAGCCCATCACGTCATCCGCAGAAATCCTCTGGATGTACATGCCAGCGAAATAGTCCATAATCTTATTGTTCAGGATGTTCCTCTGCGTCTCTTGCGTCGTCATGGCTTTTCTGGAATTGTGACGCGCATCCCAAATCTCGGCCAGCTGCCGGAAGGTCAGCTTGTCTGCCGAGATGTCTTGCGGCGCTGCCTGTTCGTGCTTGACCTCCCATGCAAATTTTTCATACTCTCGCATCGCTGCTCTCTTCGATGTCGCTTTGACAGATTTCGTCTTGCGCATCTTCTTGCCATCTGCGCCTGTCCCGACGTACACGCGCAGTTCCCATCTTCCATTTCCTCGATTGATGACACTCATCGTTTTTCCCTCCATATAAAAAGGCGCGCCCGATGCTCTTCACCGGGTGCGCCATCTCAAATCTTACCTGTTCAATGACGGATTACGCCTTCCACTTCGCCCATGCAGCCGTGCTGAAATTCTTTTCCGCCCACGCTTGCAGGGCAGCCATGTGATATGTATAGCTGTTGCCAGCCTTCACCGCTGGAATCTTGCCAGCCCTCGTCAATCGTAAAACCTTTTGATAGCTCCAAAGCCCATTCAAAAAATCCATGGCCACTTCTTTGGCCGTCAGAAATTCTTTCATTGAGATCACTCCTTGGCTTGAAATTGTTTGTACCATTATCAACAAGTTGCGACCATTATCATAAGCTACAAAACCAGCAGTCATCGCTGCCATTTTCCCTTCTGCTGAATTATGGAGATTCCGTTTTCCTGAGCGATACGGTCGGTGGCACGTCTCATCGCAAAAATATCGCAAAGGTCGGGACTGAATCTTTTCCCCGTCACCATGTCGATGTTGTTGGCAATGATATGGAAATGTAGCGGGATGCCTGGCTCATTGTGGACAGACATGACCGCTTGATAAAAATGTTCATTGTAATGCGCCACGTATTTCGCAACAGCGACCCCCATGCGATAGATGTCATCCAAGCCAATGCCTTCATCGAGCTTTTCATTGATGCGAAACTCGTAATGGATGTAGCATTTTCCCCTCAGCTGACTGTGGATCTCCTTTACGCGAACCATCTCCTCAAATACAGCATCAAACGAAACATTCACTGTATAAATTGTCTTGAGCGATGACGCACCCGGGCGAATGATGTAAGCCAGTTTGTACGCCAGCCCCTCGATGCCAAGGCTCGGTTCGCTCTCAATCCTGAAAATCGACATCAGAGCAGCATCCCCTTTACCTTGTCCATCGTTTCCTTGTACGAACGATTTGCCACTTCCGCCATCTGGATGACGTTGGCCATATATGCGTTGATGCTTTCAGGTACGTTTTTGTCTCGAAGGATTGCCTGCGTCTGCTTGTAGGTCGCTTCGATGGTCTGATACAGGTCTTCCACCTTTGCAGTCGCTTTGTTCATTTCCAGATAAATTGCGTTCTTGTTTTTCCTGATCGCCTCATCGCGCTCCAGACTGGCAACACATCCATTTTTATCAGCATCCATGAGCAGACTTTCAATCACGCCTGCTTTCGACATCCCCAAATCCGTTGCCAGTTGATTTAGTTTTTCTTCCACTTTAGGTTTCAATCTCATGTTGAATGCTTTTGTCGGTGTCTCCCTTCGTGGCAGTTTCTTGAACTTTTTAGCCATCGCGGGATTCATCTGAATTTGAATTGTGAAAGGTTTTGCGTTCATCTCTATCTCCTCCAACTTTTGATTCATCATCGGATACTATGCTGTTCGTTCATAAATCACAGAATACATGTGCTCATGTTGTAATTTCTATGTATACACACAGTCCCCTATCTTGGTATTATATTTGTATACACTGCCCTGGTATCACCCTTATAGTTGTTTGTGTATAGTGTATTACGTAGTAATACACTATACACAAACAACTCGCAAAATCATTTCCTCCTAAACTCTTTCCTCCAAATATCAAACATCATAAATTTTATTTATATGTACATACTCATATTTAATATTACACACAAATCCAACGACAGAAAAATTGTGGCGCGATTGCCAAGATGTTTCGCACGCCGTATAATTTAAGAGAGACAATCAAACACCAGAAATTTTGTATCTGATGGATACCGTCGGCTGCCGCGATTTTATGCGTCACACGCCAAAAGAAATTTTCTTTTCTTTGTCTGTCCTTTGTCTGGATGGACGAATGTATTTTCGCAAAGGAAGGAGATGCCCCAGATGTCAAACTCAGGCGAGCCCTTTGAACTGTGGAAGGGAACTGCTATGGAGCCGGTCATCAATGAGATCAACCAGCAGCGAGCGGCCGCAACTCCATCCGCTCCCATGTCCGCACAGCCCAACAACACCCCCTGCTACGCGCCTTCCTACAATAATGGATTTCCACAACAGCGGGGAATTGTATACGACGATTACGCGCATCAAAAACAGATTGACGATCTGTCCTATGCTTACCGCCAACAGGTTGAGGTTGGAGCATACATCGCCAAAAAGAATGCAGATGTTCAGGCTGCATATCAAATGGCTCAAATCAAACAACAAGAAGCGCTTTGGAAAAATAGCCTCAAACAAAATCGAAAAGGCTCTCCCATACCCACTGAGGACAACGACTCCGACGCCGTTGCAGATTCCAAATCGTCTGATCTGCAAGAGTTATTCAACCGTTTTGTCCAAGAGTTTCACGTTTTCTATGTACCAAGGCACAAAATCAACCTCCCCAAGATTTACTACTCTTTCAGCCCAGATATTTTATCTTTTCAAGCCCAAACAGAAAAGGATTTACGCATCAACTTTTCCGCCTACATCCTCGAGCACAGCAAGGAAGCAATCTCTCCGCAAAAGTTCAATAGCTTTTTCCCTGTATTTTTGAACCAAATTGTAGAATTCGATGCCTCTGGATTGCGCTTATTACCCCAAGACCAAATTCTCTTCAAAAATGGCCTGTATGATCTGGCAACCGGAAACTTTCAACCAGATGTCCATCACGAAGAATATTTTGCGCCATATATCGTGGATTTTGATTTTTCCCCAACGAAAAAACGGCCGACGTATTTTGAACGATATTTGACTGCCATTTTCGGGGATAACGAAGATTCAAAAACCTTGCTGTATGAAATATTCGGGGCTGTACTATCCAACCATCCATCAAAATCTATTTTCCTGTTTCAAGGGGTCACCGATGGTGGAAAAAGCAGGCTGGCACGCATCCTTTGTAGGCTAGTAGGAAAGAAGCGCCACCTTGACCTTGATGACGTAAATGAATTGGGGACAATGGATGCTTCAGATCAGCCGCTCGCTACGAAGCTCATATGGATTGACGAACTCCCTCGTCGGATGCTTTCTTCCAATCAAGAGAAAAAACGGCTCAATCATTTTTCCTGTGGGATGAGCAATCCCCGGCAGGTTAATGGCGACTCATGTCGATGAGCTTCAAGAAGAAGTATTCATCGTCAGGATAGCCATAAGCCTGCCTGCGCAGCGTCTTGATC
>Ga0256404_1007963_pt1 | contig 16298 bp, 11 predicted proteins | sample RumenRJG_01DNA_FD_185990 | JGI IMG/M metagenome (GOLD analysis project Ga0256404, IMG submission 185990) | Bovine rumen microbial communities from Lethbridge, Alberta, Canada - RJG_01 | ecosystem: Host-associated > Mammals > Digestive system > Stomach > Rumen | place: Canada: Alberta | collected...
GGGACTAAAAAGTAAATCAATAAGTCACGTGAATGGGGTGGGCGAATGCAGAAAAGCAGATGGTACTGCATGAATCAAAGGTGTTTAACTGTGAATAGTAACTTATATACAGTCTTGTCTCTTTTAACTATTGACTAATATTTATTTTCGCCTAAACTGTGATTCATCATATCGTTTTAAATGAATTTCAGAGGTATATATAATGCTTATAAACAGAGAACACGTGCTTTCAGCTTTTGATCGTTATACATCAGCATATGATGTTACGGATATAAAGGTTAAACTCAAGATAGATCACACCTACAGAGTCGCAGAGCTTTGCGACAGGATATCCGACTCCCTTCACCTTTCTCAGGAGGACCGTGACATTGCCTGGCTTTCCGGAATGCTTCACGACATAGGCAGGTTTGAGCAGTTAAGGAGATATCATACATTTTTGGATAAAATCTCCTGCAATCATGCAGAACTCAGCGCAGAGGTCCTGTTCACAGACGGTAATATCAGATTATTCACGGAGGACTCTTCCGAAGACGAGCTTTTGGAAAAGGTCATTCGTCTTCACAATATCTATATCCTACCGGAGGATCTCAAGGAAAGAGAACTTCTTTTTGTTAATATCTTGAGAGATGCAGATAAGGTAGACATTATCAAGGTCAACTGCATTACACCGAGAGCAGAAATATATGATATTCCTGAAGCAGATTTCAGAGCCTCGACCATATCCCAGGATGTTTTCGAAGACATAGTCTCAGAGCATAATGTTGACAGAAACCACTCAAAGACACCTGCAGACTATATCATCGGACATATCGGTTTTGTGTACGGACTGGTTTACAGGCAGAGCTTCATTGAGGTCCGTGAGCAGGGCTATCTTGATGAGATGCTGGATTTCAAGAGTGATGTCGAAGACACCAGAGAAAAATTTAAAAATATAAAAGAAACAATTAACAAATATATAGACAGACATATAGTATAATCCATATTGATTACTGATTTATAGCAATAAAACGCTTTTGCCGAAGTCGCGGTAAAAGCGTTTCATTGTATTCCGACTAAGCTAAAACGTACATAAAATCATCACATTTTTGGTCTATAAACATTGTAATCACCACTCAATTAAGTGTGAAATCGGCTTTACAACTATAGCCAATGAGATGTACTTCTGTATGTCGGAAATATACGGCGAAAAACATGCGCTTATAAATAGGAGGATATATATTGATAAAATCAATTTATAAAAATATATTACTTACAGCACTGGCCACCGTCGGCATCAATCTTACCGGCGCCATGACTTCCTTTGCAGCCATTCCCCTTTCGGATTTTGGCTCTGCGGTCAATCCGACCCAGATACAGGCAGTTACCAATCAATACAATATGATCCCTGCATCTATACGCCAGGCTTATGAAGCAAGCGGAAATGTCATCTATTTCTTTGATACCAATCCGCTTGTGGACAGTGTTCTGGGCGCCTATTCCGGTCAGGAAGGTCAGGAAGCCAAAATCATCCTTACAAATCAGGACTATGGCGGAGCAGAAGCCATCACCCATGAAATGGGCCACTACTTCGATGACATCTGCATGGCGGATAAGAATGCTACCATGAAGGTAGTTGTTTACAGAGGCATTAAATTCCTGGTGGCTCAGGAGGGGGACAGATTTATATCCGATACAGATGAGTTCAAGCAGATCTTCAGATATGAAGCTAAAAACTCTCCCGTATCCTCCTACGAGAAGACCGATGCCAATGAATACTTCGCCGGCGCCTTCGGTCTCTACTGCACAGATCCGGATACTCTAATGGCCTATGCGCCTTACACCTACAATTACATCGATAAACTGGTCAAAGAGTTCACCCAGCTTTATCCGGCATCCGCAGAAAATATTGCCCTGACAGTCACAATTCCGGCCACCATCGACGAGATCACCGGCGGTGCCACAGTTTCAGGTCTGTATATAAATAACAGTTCTTCTGCCAATGCTTCAGCCCGGGAAACTCTCTCTGCCCCGCCGCTTTCAGGAACCCAGGCTGCTCCGACTACCGGAAATGTTACTAAGGTTTCAGGCGTTTCTTCCAACGGAACCTCCTATACCGGCTATACAAATGTCGACATGGACACAGAGGAAGGTGCAGCCAGCACAAGTCAGTCTGTTGAAACCGCCATGTCCGCCGCTTCCCAGGGCGAAGGCACCAAGACAGTAACCAACGCCGACGGCTCCGTCACTACCACAACTGTTAAGTCCACCCCCTATGGCACACTGGTCTCAGTTGTAACGACATATCAAAGTTCATATTGATTTTTCCAATCCTAAAAGAGCAAGGGCGTTAGCCCTTGCTCTTTCTGTTTCAACAAAGATCAAATAACACTGCGCGTCTCAATTCCGACAGAATTCATGCTGATCATCACGCTGAAAACAAGAATCGTAAACAGAACTGTATGAACCAGCGGATACATCGCCCTTCTGTTCATCCCCGGAAGCTGTTTTCTCTCCCAAAGGCTGAGGATCGGCAGAAAATACGACATGTACACAAATCTGCTGCTGTACACAAGTCCGCCCATCATCTCCGGTCTTTTCTCGAGATCTTTTATATCCATATAACCAAAAATGAAAACCAAGGCTTCAAAAATCAGAAATGTGTTAGCAAGATTGAATTCCATACTGTCTCTCAACACCAGCCAGTGGTATGCCAATGCCAACACTCCGGGAACAATCGCCTGAAGCCAGGCATACTTTTCCTTCTTTAGTTCTGTCATGAAGCCTCCGGCTGTACCTTTAGCATTGGACATTCCTCCGTCAAATGCTCCTGTGCCTGACGCATCCGAAGCACTGAACCCACCGGCACCTGACGTATTTGTCGAGCCAAAGCCTCCGGCTGTCTGATGTTTTCTTCTCTTAATAGTTCTTCCGCATCCCGGACACTTATCCGCCTCATCCGGCACGTCACTGCCGCAATTGGTGCATACCCTCATGGGCTTTATACGTATTATGGGATTACCGCACTTAGGGCAGTTACTTGTATGTGCATCTATATCAGCTCCGCATTTAGGACAATTCATTTCAAACCTCATTTGTAATTTTTTAGCTTATATTACTGCTTTACAATTTACCTATTGTACTATAGGAGCCGTAATTTTACATATACATTTTTCAGCTTTACCGGAAACCAAAAACAGAGCCGGAGGGCATCCGTTTTATTGGATGCCCTCCGGCTCCGGACTATTTATAGTCGAATATTTTAATTACTTGTTATCAGCTGTTGCAGCCTTAGCAGCTGTACGTCCTGATACGAAGATTTCTGTGATAGCGTTACCGCCGAGACGGTTTCCACCATGGATACCTCCGGTAACCTCACCTGCTGCGTAGAGACCAGGGATAACATTGCCATCCTTGTCAAGAACATGACGGTCAACGTCTACCTTGATACCACCCATTGTGTGGTGAGTTGAAGGAGCCATGAGACGTACACGAAGCTTAGCATCATCAAGGTTGTAGGTATCAGCCTTGTATGATCCATCATCGTTCTTCTCTGCATCACCGATGAGAGCTGAGAACTGCTTCTTTGTAACATCCTTAGGCTGTGTTCCGCTCATGATAGCCTGATCGTAATCCTTGATTGTCTCAATAACAGCATCAGCATCGGTATCGAAACCAATCTCCTTGAAGAGATCAGCAAGCTCGCCGATAGTTCTTACATACTGTCTGCCTTCAACATCCTCATCCTTGTATGGATATGGTCCAGGGATGGGAACTGCTGCATTAGCGATCTCGATGAATACGCCCTTGTGGCCCTTCCACTCGATACCATTCTTGAACTCACCAAGAGAAAGAACGTCACGCTCAGAAGTCTCATCTACGAAACGGTTACCTGTTGTAGGGTTAATGTAGATAGCGTAATCTCCGCCACCAAATGCAAGATCACCATCATCTACCCATGAAATAGGCATAAGCTGTGTGAAACCTTCACCTGTTGTTGCGGCACCTGCTGCCTCAGCCATCTTGATACCATCGCCCTGAAGTGATGAACGGTTTGTTGTCTCAAGCTTATCGTTGAGATATTCGCTTGACCAGTACTCGTTGGTCTCAACAACCTTAGCGATATTTGCAGCGAAACCACCGGTTGAAAGGATAACACCCTTTGTTGCATGAGCAACTACAGGAGTTCCATCATACATTGTAGCCTTAACGCCTGTTACACGACCGTCTTCAACGATGAGCTCTTCAGCGTTTGTACGTGTCATGATCTTGTTTGCTTCATTAGCATTCTTGAATGCGGTCATAGGAGCCATGAAGTATGTTCCCCATCTTCCGCCGTACTCTTCTGTCTTTCCATCGCCGTCAGCATCGACATTAGCACCGATGAACTGGTTCTCTCTGTACCAAAGAGCACCGATAAGTGTAGGCTGTGTATCCTCAACGAAGGTTGAACCCATTGACTCGAGCCAAGGCTTGATATCCTGACCGTCTGTGATGAACTGAGTTACGAGATCAACATCACCATAGATCCATGATGACTTGTCAGCACTCTGACGAAGTCCGCCATAGTAGGTCTGGAAGATATGAAGGTTCAGAGTTGAGAAAAGTGTAAGATCAGACTCAGGTGTTCCTGCATCAAGCTTAGGCTGTGCCCAGTCAAGATAAGCCTGGATCTCTTTCTTAAGAGCCTGGAGAGTAGGAAGATAATCCTTAACTACACCGTGCTTTGAAAGCTCGTCGATATCACCGGCTACATACTCGTGATCATTGTAGTAGTTAGCGTCGAACTCGTCCTCAGACCAGTTAAGGATAACCTTTAACTCATCGATACATCCCTTAACTGACTTAACCTTATTATACTCTTTTCCGTCGAAGCCCTTGCCTGTAGTTGCATCAGGATTCTTCTCATCCCATACGAGATAAGGCATAACTGACTGATACTGACCACCGGATACAAGTGTGTTACCACCGACCTGAGCATTCTTCTCGATAACGAGAACTGTGTTGCCGTCCTGAGCTGCCTGAGCTGCTGCGGAGATACCTGCTCCACCTGCACCAACTACTACAACATCATAGGTCTCTTCGATAGTATCCTGTGCCTTTACTTCAAGTGCATTGTTTGTAAATGCATCCTTATTTGTTACACCTGCCTGGTCAGCTGCATCATTAACAGCTTCCTTGATAGCTCTTGATGAGAATGTAGCACCGGAAACGCTGTCAACGCCTGTTCCGTTTGCTGCAATGATGTCATTGATAACGATATCGAATGCAGGAGTACCAACCTGGTCTGTTTCCTTTGAATCCTTAACTTCGATTGCTGTTACGCTCTTGTCATCGAAAGTTACATCAACAGTAACTTCGCCATTGTAACCTGTTCCCTTACCTGTGTAAGTTCCGGCTGTGAATGCAAGAGGTGCATCATTTGCAGCTGCTGCCTCACCCTTCTGTGCAGCCTCAATAGCCTTTGCAGCTGCTGCCTTAACAGCAGTTGATGTTACGGTTGCTCCTGAAACACCATCTATCTCTGCTGACTGAGCTGTCTTGATCTGGTTAGTGAGCTCTTCGAGAGCAGCTCCGCCTACTGTAGGTGTCTCATCATTTCCTTCGATCTCAACTGCTGTGATCTCGCTGTCTGTTGTTGTAACAGTTACTGTCACCTTTCCGCCGAAGCCCTGCTCGGAACCTGAATAAGTACCGGCAACAAAGCTTCCTCCGGCAGCCGCTTCTGTTGCTGCCTCTGTTGCTGCTTCTGTTGCAGCCGCTGTAGTTGTTGCAGGCGGTTGCTGAGCAGTACATGCTGTCATTGATGCAACAAGCCCAATGGCCATTGCGCCCTTAAAAATTCTTTTCATTCTTCTCCTCCTAGAGTATAGAATATATACTAAAATACTAATATATTTAACCATATTAGACAGTGAATATCAATTTGAAAGCGGTTACAACAGTGCAACTTTTTGTGAATGATATATCATTAACCATGATACGCAAAAAACAGCCATGAATCTGAGAATTATCCCTGAATTCATGGCTATTATATACAAAAAATTATTTTCTTTTACTGTACTATTTTCGTACTAAATCATCGTTGATACTTATCCACGCCGATAACCCGAACAAATAATAACATCAAGAGATTACAGATAAGCAGGCGAGAAAGCCAACGGTTTTAACCCTGAGAGCATATCAAAGATCACTGAATCGTAATGATAAGTCCGTGAGGGAGACAGGTGATGGGGAAATCATATGTATCGCTGGTCAGGGTACCGATGGCGATGCACACCTGATTCTCGCAGTTTGACTCTATAACCTGAACAGAATCGTCCTTAACCTGCATCAAATTGATATGATGTTTTGTCTCAAGTCCCTCATCTCCCATTGATGCCAATGTTGTATCCGCAGGAACCTCAGAAACCTCTCCGTCCTTTATCATATAAAGAGCATCCTTGTTAAGCGGTGCCCTGAAGATTTCTCTGTCCACGTACTGCACTACAACCTCATACTTAGGCTTTGAGTTGTAATGAACATATGCCATCGCGCCAAAGCCTATCGCAATGACAGCCGCAATTATACCAAGTAAAATAATATTTCTCTTATTCATATATTTATCCTCCGGGAGCAGGCATAAACCGAATCTGTCTAAGCCGGAATCCGATACACCAACTAAGTTTGAAAGTTTACTTTCAAATCTAGTTTCTGTCAATAATCTCTGCACATCCTTGCAGCTTAGAGGTCACAATTCTACAGTGAAAAAACTGTTCTTCATCCCGTTATGTATATCTACATAGTTTTATTATGTCCTGGACCAACATGGTGTATTCTTTTTTCTGTTCCGAAAAAAATGGCCACCTGAGAGTAGTTTCCCTGAGCCCAATACTTTCCGAAGTATACCTCTCACGTACATCTTTTATACATTGCCAGGCACCTTCAACCGGATTTTGAGGGTCATACTCCGAAGCTAGAACCACCCGCTGTTTTGCAGATTCCAATATAGCTTCATTAAGAACCGACACGAAAGCATCATCCAGTTCTTTTATATGATCGTGAAAGGGTTCAGGATCTATGGGTCTGCCGCCAAGTATCTGCTCGGAAACATTACCTGCAAGAACATGCCAGCTGTATGACAGTATACTCCAGAGTTGACTGTGAAGCCCTGCCGCAACTATAAGATCATACTTGCCCTTTGGAAGTATCTCTGAAAAATCTTTTACACTTTTGTATAGCTTCTCTTCCAGCAGCCTAAGCTCGGATATGGATCTGTTAATGAAATCTTCCTCCGTAACCGTCCTTCCATTTTCAACCAGGTACATATAAAGCCTGTTAAAAAAACTTTCCGTTGCCGCCTCGGTAATACCTGTCAGGCTCACGACCTTTACATTAACGTCTGTGATACGCTCTAATCCGTATCGTCTCACAGCTTCACGAAGTCCATCTGCATCTACATCAAATAGATCAATGCTTTTAAATCTTTGACTGATTCTTCCCAGATCTATATCATTGCAAGGCCCGGCGCCAAGAATCGCGATACTTCCAGCGCGTTTCTTTTCAGGATCGTTTTCTTTCGGATATACTTCTTCCGACTGTCTTTTTACCCGATCCCCTATGTCAGGATATCTTTCTTTTTGATATCTTTCTTTTTGATATCCTTCTTCCGGATACTTTTCTACTCCGATAACAATATCCGTCAGACTCTTCCTATAAGAATCCCAGCTTTCAAAAGCCCCCGGAATCCTGAATTCATTTTTAATACTTTGAAAAACACTCATTGCTATATTGTAGCGGAAATTTCAAAAAAAGCGAGGGGCTTTGCGTTTTTTCACAAAGCCCCTCGTCATGTATACAAATACAATATTTGACTCTCCAAAAGATTTCACAGAATCTAAGTCAACTATAATTAGTTCCGGAATTGACCCACTTCTCATAACATCATACTTGCAGTCATAGAAAACCCCCGAGATCCTTGACTCACCTATATATAATTACATATTTTGAGTCAAACAGACACTCTTCCATCTTTGACTCAATTTAGATATTGCTTGTATTGAATCATATAGGTGTCCTGCGATTACTGACTCATTCAGAAGAAAACTTGTTTGCAGTCAATCCTGCATCTTCAACAATTATTTCGCCGAAGCAATCCGCCATCAACCGGCTGCCCTCTGTGGCTGGTCTGCCACTTCAAGACTCTTCTTTTCTTCATAATCCCTGAGCGCCCTGACAGCATGCTTTGACATCGGTATAAGCGCAATCATATTGAAGACCGTCATAAGGCCAATGCCTACATCTCCGAGATCCCATACAAAGGTATATGCCGCAAGACATCCGATGAAAAGATTCACAAGAGCTATTGCCTTATATATGGTCTGTGAAGTCCAGTTATCACCAAAAACATAAGCCACATTTGAACGGGCATAGAAAAGTATTCCCAAAAATGTGGAGAAGCAGAACAGCCAAAGAGTAACAGCGATGAAAACCACGCCGGCATTACCAAAATGATATCTCATGGCTTCCTGAAGAAGATCCATACCGTTAAGTCCGTTTGTGATGTTTTCCGGAACCAGAAGGATTACGAAAGCAGTGCAGCTGCATATGATGATTGTATCGATAAATACTCCAAGAGCCTGAAGAAGTCCCGACTTTACAGGATGATCCACATCCGCGCTTGCCGCTGCACAGGGCGCAGAACCGGAACCTGCCTCATTGGAGAAAAGCCCTCTCTTTACACCGTTCATAAGAACTGCTCCGAAGCCGCCTGCCATAGCCTGTCTCAAGCCAAAGGCTTCAGTGAAGATACGTCCGAAAACTCCGGGAAGCTCCGAAATATTATTGATGATGGCAAAAAGTGTCAGAAAGATATAAAATCCCGCCATGATGGGAACGATAATGTTCAGAACCTTGACAGTAACATTCTTCCTTAAAACTATAAATGCTCCGGGTATGCAGAGAATAACAGCAGTAGCCAGCGGAGGTACGTGGAAAGCATTATCAAGAGCGGAAGAAACTGAGTTTCCCACAACCTGACTTATGCCGCACCAGCAGAGAAGTGCCGAAAGGGCAAAAAGAACAGCAACTACACTCTTCTTCTTTTTACCCGCAAGCATATGATGAATATAATAGGCAGGGCCGCCTCTGTATCCGCCGTAAAGAGGATCCTCCTCCTTGTATATCTGGGCGAGGGTTGCCTCAACAAATGCAGTGGCGGAACCAATGATGGCAGCGAGCCACATCCAGAAGATAGCTCCGGCACCACCGGCGGAAACAGCCGCAACCACTCCCACGAGATTTCCCATACCAACACGTGTGGCAGTAGAAACTATAAGAGCCTCAAGACCGGATACACCGCCCTTTTTATCTTTATCAACGTTTTTCTCCATCGATACTCTGATCATCTCGGGGAACAGCCTTATGGGCAGAAATCCGGTGATGACCATACAGTAAATACCTGCAGGTATAAGCAGAATAACCAGCAGCGACAGGCCGAGAGAAGACCCTCCCGGAAGCGGAATCTTTACCAGATCTCCCCAAAGAAAATTGTAGACAAATTGAAATAACTGCATTTTATGATACCCATTCCTTTACGTTATTTGACCTCTAACATTATACACTGGCGCTTTAGGAAGTCAAAGTGTAACAGTGTAAAGTCTGTGAGTATTCCGTTAAACAGTTTTAATGCTCTTTATAAATTTTTTTGCCTGTAAAGTCTCTTCCGCCATACAGCTTTACTTTAGGTGCAAAATTTCCGGATGCTCTGCTGCCACCATACAGCCCGTCGGAATAGTTTGAACCGTAAGCACTATCCTTATAAGAATTGCCTCCGGAAAAATACCCGCCGGAAAAACCTCCGGCGGAACCGGCTTTACTTCTCTTGTCCGGGTCGATGCCTCTGTCCAGAAGTTCATTAATAAAGGTAGTGTCTTCATTTTTATACTCGAAAAGATAAAGAGCATTTTTCGCCCTGGTAATCCCCACATAGAATAGTCTGCGTTCCTCCTCAAAGGTTTCAAGCTCCTGAAGATCATCACCGCTTGCAGACTTCCGGAGAGAACTGCTCTTCCATGCAATATCCGGAACCTCCTGAGGGAACACCCCATCCATTACGTCCATCAGGTAAACGGTATCATATTCGAGTCCCTTACTGCTGTGAATGGTGGAAAGCACAAACTTACAGGTCGGATCATTATCCTTATCTTTAAGAAGAAGCTGTAATGCTTCTAACCTGTCCAGAAGTCCCTTTGGGCTGTTTTCCTGATACGAAAGACTCCTGAGAATCGCTATTTTGCCTTCGTTCATCTTATTTCGCTCAAGATAGTTGTTGTAACCCATCTGTCTGGTTATGCGCCCGACAGCCTGATCCGCCTTGTCCTTCGGAAGATTCTTTAAATGATCCTTCAGTTCCTGAAGGCTGCTCACCGTTCCTTTAGGAAGATTACAATATCTTAGGGCAGCATCTATCACAGGGAGCTTATGCTTTCTGCTCTCGAAACAGGCCTGCTCTGCAAGAGCCTTTGACAGATAAGTTTTCATTTTATAGTAGATCTGTAGAAAAAGCTCTGTATCCAGTGGGTCCAAAGAAAATCTGATAATGTTTGATATATCTACTACCGTTCTGTGAGTAAAGAAACTCAGATCCATGTTTTTGATTCTGTAGGGCACTCCGTTTCTTTCAAGGAGATCCACAAGCGGAAGCGCACTTTCATTATCCCTGTAGAGAACCGCAGTTTCAGCCTTACAGTCCGCTGCAACCTTCAAAAGATAACTGTATCCCGCATTCCTGCTTTTAAGACTGATTGTTCTGAAATCTCCACCCGCAGACCTATGAGTAAACATGCTCTTTTCATGTCTCAGAACATTTTGGGAAATGAAGTGCTGTGCCTTATCGACTATCTGCTTTTTGGATCTGAAATTCTCTTCCATAAGAAGCACCCTGGCTCCCGGATGCTCCTTTTCAAAATTGAGAAGCGCTTCAGGATAAGCCGCCCTGAAACCGTAAATGCTCTGGTCCTCATCCCCCACCATGAAAATGTTTCCTTTTCCTGATGCAATCAGACCAATGATGGCGTGCTGTATTTTGGAAGTATCCTGAGCCTCATCAACACAGATATATTTATATTTTTCCTGTATGTAGGAAAGTGTCTCCGGACTTCTTTTAAGGATCATAAGGGCGTAAACCATCTGGTCATCATAATCCATAAGTCCCCGGCTACGCATTTCCTCCTGATACATTGTATAAATTGCGGAAATCTTTATGTCTTCTGTTTCATCGAGACTCCTGATCTCCTCCTTGTCCAGCATCATGTTTTTGATATAGGTAATAAGGGTTCTTACAGCCTTAAGATCGCTTTCGGTTGCATAAGTCTTCTCCACCTGCTGAAATATCCGGCCAAGCATTTCTGTGGTAACCTTTTCATCAGTGACCAGTGTAAATGCCTGCTTCCCGATACGTCTCCCATAGAAGTTAATGATTCTGGCGCATACTCCGTTGATGGTCCTGAACTCAAGTCTCTCCGTATATTTATCTCCAAAAAGACTTCTGAACCTCTCCGCCATATCCCTTGTTGCCGCAACAGTATAGGTAAGCGTAAGTATACTGCCCGGATCTATATGCTTCACATAAATCATGTATCCGAGTCTCGAAACAAGAACTGTTGTCTTACCGGATCCGGGCACAGCAAGAAGCAGCACCGCACCGTCGACAGCATTAACCGCGGCACGCTGCTGCTCTGTAAGTCGTATATCATGTTCCATCAGGTAATCGTAAAAATTCATAGGACTGAATATAACATACGACATACACGAATCTCAAGCTAAAGGTATACGATACTCTTATGAATAAAAGATTTTAGACGAATGATAATATAGAAACGTTAGTTTCTTCATCCCGAAAAATGCAGGGAATGTGACACAATATTAGCGTTTTCTACAAGCCAGAGAGGTATCACCGATGTCAAAATATAAATCTATTTGTGTAACAGCTTTAATCATATGCATGTTTCTCGTTTTTACCGGGTGCGGCAAAAAGGAGCCGGAGTACGAATCCCTTGAAGCAGAGCTCCATGCCATCATGCAGGACAGGATCAGCAATCCACTGGTTATGAGAATGGATGACACTTCAGGAACTTCCTATCTTTATCTTGATGATACTCTGGGCGTACTGTACCAGCCAAGTCATAAGAAAAAATCCATCACCATTTGCAACAAAAATAAAAACACAAATGTGTGGTCTACATATGGTTACCTTATGAAGAGTTCCGAAGACAAATACAGTGCCTACACACCAAAATACGCTGTTGACGCAGATGCAATGCGTACAGATTATGTAACTCCATTTGTTAATTTCACCGTAAAATCGGAAAACGAGAAAGAAAAAAGTCTGCAGATAGTTGTAAATTTTGCCGGCGCCGATGAAACCTGGGATGTGAGAATAGATAATCCCAGTTTTGTGTCATTCAGGAGAATCGTTGTCCCTACCGACATTTGGATGTATGACAAAACCTCCGGAGAGTACCCCGTTGTTCTGGCAGCGGTAGTAAATGAAGTCAAAGCTGCAAATTCCACCATGGGTTCTCTTTTTGAAGCCCGCACAGAAGATATTATAAATCCACCCAAAAAATCACTTTTAGATCAAATCAAAGATATTTTTAAAAAATAATCAGGCACGACTCCACCGATCAAAAATCCCTGTGAGGATATAATCCATCGGGAACCGCTTAAATTGACAGAGGGACATCCTGAATACATATGCGTACCAACTCCGGAAGTCCATGGGGGGACGGTTCTCGCCGGTGAGAACCGTCCCCCCATGGACTTCCAGATAAAGACAGCGCCGGGGCTTTATCCCCGGCGCTGTTTCCCGTACATGATCATCCAAGAAGATTCAGCATAGACCCTACAGCATAGAGATTGTTATATGCGTAAGGTGTCTTCTTTGAAAAATCAAACATCAAATTCAAATAATCCTGTCCAAGGTCTGCTGACTGACCAAAGATACTTCCGCCACTTCCGAGAAGACCGGTTTCATTACCAAGCAGGCTTCTGCCCATGATACTGGTCACGGACTTAGATAATGCTTCATCGGCTTTCTGACTCAGATTTGTTGCGATTCCATACTGACCTCCGATTATTTCGCGGGTAGTATCATAATCCTTTTCAAGCTGAGATCGAAGTCTGGCCTCATCCAGACTCAGATTACCATTCTTGTCGTAAGACAATCCAACCATACTGAGAACCGTTCCGTTGGAAATCCTCTTTGACATATCCGAAATCTGACTGTAAACGCCACTGCCCAGACTCTTACCTACGGAAAGCGTCTCCATGGTATCGTTGTACTTTTTCACCATATCCTTCATGGCGGACACAATGTTGTCTTCATCAACACCGGTGTAAATACTGGTTGTTCCCGTACCCTTCAGAGTCAGAGTCGCATCAGCATTACTTAAGCTGATGGTATTGGACTTTGAGGTATATTGGGTCGTTTTGCCATTCTCGGTAATGGAATATCTCGCGGGTTCAGTATCTGTTGCCAGGTTCTGAACATCAACTGTAAATTCCTTTGCCCTACTGAGAGACTTTGTGGATATCTCCGCAACACCTTCGTCTGAGGATCCAAGTGTAAACTCAGAGAAGACATTTCCCGGTTTATAGTAGCTAAGCCTGTCAGCCGCTTTCTCCATACCCGTCAGGTCACTTTTGTAAAGACTGAGAAAAGCTGTGGTATTATCGACACCGGAGGTAGATGTACTCAAGCCCTGAGTTCCAAGATAAGACGAAACTCTGGATGCATTTCTCGAAGCAAGCGATGAATTGATACTGTACTGGTATCTCATCAGATCATACATGCTTTGTATGCTTGAGGAATTGTAAAAATCAAAAGAACCTACACCGCCTAAAGCACTTATTGACATCTTTTGCCTCCTTTCATCAATATTGTCAGTACATATCCTTATGTACTGCAGTGTTCCGATCACGAACAGTTCGTCTGCATCATCACAGACTTTCCTACTCTCATGATAACACAACCCGCAAAAATCGGCGACATGAAAATAATATTTTTATTTTTCATCGGCATTTTATACATAAATTTCATTTATACACAAATTTAAATCTATAAATTTAACAAATGTATTCCACAGAGTTATTATAGCTATACACTAAACGAATGAGAAGAAAGGTGCACGTCTTCTCATTACTGAGTCGAAATTTATGTGATAAATTCACGGATAGTTTAAAGGGGATTTTACTATGAAACAATTTAAGTTAGGGCTCGTTCCAAAGCTCATCATTGCAATCATTCTGGGTATTTTGATCGGACAGTTCACGCCATTATGGTTCTGCAAACTTGTAGTCACATTATCTACAAACTTCAGCATTTTCCTGAAATTTGTCATCCCTCTCATGATCCTTGCATACGTTACCATGGGTATCGCAGATCTTTCACAGGGCGCAGGAAAGCTCCTTGTAGTCACAGTACTTATTGCCTATTCAAGTACACTTATTGCCGGAAGTCTTTCATTCATAGTTTCCGACACACTTTTCCCTCATTTCATGTCTCCTGATGCTCTCGAAAAGATTCAGGCAACAGCTGACGTGAGTGTTGGTTCCTACTTCACCATTTCACTTCCGGCAGTCATCGATACACTGTCAGCGGTTGTACTTGCATTTATCCTTGGTCTCTGCATGTCAACTCTTCGCGGTAAGACCATCGGTACATCTCTTTACAACGGAATGAAGGATTTTTCAGCTATAATTGATTCTGTTCTTCACACAGCTATCATCCCTCTTCTTCCATTATACATCTGTGGTACCTTTGTTGACCTTACATATTCAGGCAAGACCTTTACTATCCTCAGCATTCTCTGGAAGGTGTTTGTGGTAGTTATAGCTATGCACCTTATTTATATTTTTATGCAGTTCACACTTGCAGGAAGTATTGCTCACAAGAATCCGTTAACACTTATTAAGAACCAGATTCCGGGTTATACAACAGCTATCGGAACACAGTCTTCAGCTGCAACCATCCCTGTAAACCTTGAGTGTGCAAAAGCTGACGGCGTTTGCTCTCAGATCAGAAACTTCGTTGTACCTCTTTGTGCCAACATCCATATGTGCGGATCCATGATCACCATCACAGCCTGCGCTACAGCAGTATGTCTCATGAATGATCTTCCTATCAGCCTTGCAACAGTTATTCCTTTCATCATGACCCTTGGCGTAGCAATGGTTGCTTCACCGGGAGCTCCGGGCGGATCCATCATGACTGCTCTTCCGTTCCTTTACATGGTATTCGGAACAACAGCAGGTGACCCCAACGGTCCTATCTGTGCACTTATGGTTGCTCTTTACATCACACAGGATTCCTTCGGAACAGCCTGCAACGTTTCAGGTGATAATGCCATAGGCGTAGTGGTTGATCAGATCTATAAGAAGTTCATCTTAAAGGATGCTGAGGCTAAGGCTGAACCAGCTACCGCCAAGACAGTTTAAAAACCCGGGAACTCTGTTCCCATGCAAACCGTCCATCGGTGTTCGCTGATAACTATGTGCCAATCAGCATTTTATGATATTTACCCTTCGGCGGCTATGCGATAATCGAGTAGGGGAGGAAGGCACCCCTACTCGATGTCGCGTTGGCCTTCAAATGAATATAAATATTCGCTTGAAGACCATATCGCGCAAACTAAAATCAGTGTTTCCTTAATAACGGGAACACTGATTTATCTTTTTAAAGGAATTTCTGTAGAGCTACGCAGAATAGTCTCAAGTATATTAAAGAAAGTTATCGGATAAAAATGAATATTTTCAACATCATAGGACCCATTATGATCGGTCCTTCCAGTTCACACACTGCGGGTGCCTGCCGAATCGGCGCAGTGGTCAACAAAATAGTTGATAATGATACCCTTACAGAAGTGAAAATCCAGTTATCAGGTTCCTTTGCCCGTACCTATAAGGGTCATGGCACAGACAGAGCCATCCTTGCAGGCATCATGGGCTACAAGAGCTGGTCTGAAGAGATCAGAAATGCCATGGATATCGCAAATGAACGCGGACTTAAATATGAGTTCATAGCTGAAGATATCCCGGGAGCTCATCCCAATACCGCAAGAATTTCCTTCACCTGTGCCAGCGGAAAAACCGGTGTTGTAGAAGGCGCCAGCATCGGAGGCGGAAATATCCGTATCGACAACATTGACGGTATGGAAGTAAGTTTCAGCGGTGAAAACAACACTCTTTTTGTTCTTCACCAGGACAAACCCGGTGTCATCGCCAATGTAACAAATCTTATGTACTGGCGTTACGGTGACCTTAACATCAGCGGTTTCCACTTA
>Ga0256404_1007964_pt1 | contig 16295 bp, 16 predicted proteins | sample RumenRJG_01DNA_FD_185990 | JGI IMG/M metagenome (GOLD analysis project Ga0256404, IMG submission 185990) | Bovine rumen microbial communities from Lethbridge, Alberta, Canada - RJG_01 | ecosystem: Host-associated > Mammals > Digestive system > Stomach > Rumen | place: Canada: Alberta | collected...
CTCTGTGGGCGCTGATTCCGGCACTGCTTTATGCCTATAAGAAAGTCAACGTTATCATCCTGACGATCATGATGAACTACATCGGTCTTTATCTGGCCAACCGTCTGATCGTATTGAATATCTTTGACTCCGCCAAGAACCAGACGCGTGCCGTACCGATGGCACACAAGCTGCCGACGATGGGATTCGACAAGATCTTCCGCGGCAGTGTTGTCAACTGCGGCTTCGTCATTGCCATTGTATTGGCAATTGTGTTCTACATCATCTTAGAGAAAACGACATTCGGCTATGAGATCAAGGCCTGCGGTAAAAACAGAGACGCTGCGGACTACGCAGGTATCAACGCCCGCAAGACCATCGTTGTGACGATGCTGATCTCCGGTGCCTTGATCGGTTTAGCCGGAGCTACCATGTATCTCTCCAATGCGGGTAAATACCTGAAGGTGGAAGACAATACGCTTCCGGAAGGGTTCCAGGGTCTGGCCGTCACGCTGTTGGCTCAGAACAATCCGATCGGAATTATCTTCTCGGGTATCTTTTTGGCCTATCTGGAAACATCCGGCTCCTTCGTTCAGGGGTTGGGCTTCTCCAGTGAGATCGTTGACGTTATCTCTGCAGTTATCATTTACTGCTCCGCGCTGTCACTTCTGATTTCCGAGTTCATGCGGAAACGCCGACTGAACCGGTTAACCGGGGTGGACAGGAAAAAAGTTCACGGAGGTGACAAATAATGAATAGTGAAATCATTCGTTTTATCGGTCAGTCCATCGTTCTGTTCTTCGTTCCGCTTCTGATCGTCGGGTTGGGCGATCTGGTGTGTGAGCGCTCCGGTGTTCTGAATATGTGTCTGGAAGGAATCATGATCCTCGGTGCCTTCTTCGGACTGCTGGTTGTAAGACAGCTGGAAGGAAAGGTCTCCAGCGGACTGCTGCTCTTCCTTGCCTGTATTGCGTCCATGGTATCCGGGATGGCCATCACGTTCTTCCATGCCTTTGCGGCAATCAATTTGAAGGCGGACCAGACGATTTCCGCCACCGGTGTCAACACCTTCGCGGCAGCTTTCTGCATGCTGATTTCCAAGACGATCTTCGGAACGGATAACTTCCATTTCAACAATAACTTCCGTATCGCGAAAGTTCCGCTCCTGGGTGATATTCCAATCATCGGACCGCTGCTTTTCCAGGGCTGTTATGTTACGACATTCGTGGGTTTCGCTTTGATCGTCATTGTCTGGTTCGTGCTGTACAAGACCAAGTTCGGCCTGCAACTGCGCTCCGTCGGTGAAAACCCGCAGGCTTCCGACTCGGTCGGTATCAGCGTTTACAAGATGCGTTATATCGGTACGCTCGTCTCCGGCGCATTGGCCGGTTTGGGCGGACTGATCTTCATCTTCACGACATCAACCAACTACTATGCCAACGTTGCCGGTTACGGCTATCTGGCATTATCCGTTGTCAGTTTCGGCCAGTGGAATCCGAAGGGAATCGTGCTCGGAACTCTGTTCTTCTCCATCATGAAGACATTGGGCTCCGCGTATTCCTCCATTCCGTTCCTGGTAAAACTGGGAATTCCGTCCAACTACTTCAAGATGTTACCGTATGTTGCCACTTTGGTCGTTCTGGCATTAACACCGAACAGCAACAATGCTCCGGCCGACAGCGGTAACCCGTATGACAAAGGAAAACGTTAAGGAGAAAAACAAATGGCATTATTGAATCAGGAAACAGGGAAAATGTACCATATTGACGTTGCACCGGGAGAAATCGGACGCTATGTCCTGTTACCGGGCGACCCGTTCCGTACGGATCTGATTGCTTCTTATTTTGATGATGCGAAACTCGTTGCACATCACAGGGAACACAAGACCTGGACCGGAACACTGAACGGAGTCAAAGTCTCCGTCACATCCACCGGTATGGGCTGCCCGTCCACGGCAATCGCCATGGAGGAACTCATTGCCTGCGGTGCGGATACCTTCATCCGCGTCGGTACGGCAGGAAAGGTGGCAGACCGGGCTTTTGATCCGACACTGGACGGCGTCATCAATACGGCCGCAGTCCGTGATGAAGGGACAACGATCCATTACATCCCAATCGAATATCCGGCAGTTGCCGACCGTCATGTCGTCGCGGCTTTGGCGGACGCAGCGGAAAAACTGGGGTATAATTTTATCGAGGGAATCACGCAGTCCAAAGACTCGTTCTACGGTCAGCATGAACCGTTTAACATGCCGAATCAGAAGCGGCTGGAGGAACGCTGGGAAGCATGGCGCAGAGGCAACGTCCTCACATCCGAAATGGAATCCGCCGCCATCTTCGTCATCAGTTCCATCCGCGGCTGCCGTGCCAGCTCCATCATGGCCTACACGGAAATGACCAAGAGCGTGGAAGTGGCGGTGGAAGCACTGCGCATTCTCATTGAGAAAGACAGGGAGAAATAATATGGAAATCAACAAATATATCGATCATACGTTATTAAAAGCCGATGCGACCAGTGCACAGATCGCCAAGTTATGCGCGGAAGCAAGAGAATACAAGTTCGCCAGCGTCTGCGTCAATACATGCTACGTCCCGCTCTGCAAGAAACTCTTAGAGGGCAGCGGAGTGGAAGTCTGCTGCGTGGTCGGCTTCCCGCTCGGTGCCATGGCGACTGTTTCCAAAGCCTTTGAAACAGCCCAGGCCGTGAAAGACGGAGCGGACGAAGTGGACATGGTCATCAATGTCGGCGCTGCCAAGGAAGGAAACTGGCAGTATGTGGAAGACGATATCCGTGCCGTTGTGGAAGCGGCAGACGGCAAACTCGTCAAGGTCATCATCGAAGCATGCCTCTTAACGGATGAGGAAAAGGCGGAAGCATGCCGCTGTGCCGTCCGTGCCAAGGCGCATTACGTGAAGACATCCACGGGCTTCTCCACGCACGGTGCCACAGTGGAAGACGTCCGTTTAATGAAGGAAACAGTCGGTGACAAGGCTCTGGTCAAGGCCGCCGGCGGAATCCGTTCCTATGAAGATGCCATGGCAATGATCGAAGCAGGCGCAAGCCGTCTGGGCTGCTCTGCCGGTATCAAAATCATGGAAGGCGCCAAATAAAATCCCTTATTACAGAAACATTGTTATCCATCGGGAAGAGGATTCTCCTCTTCCTTTTTTCTATGGTATAATGCAAATAGAGTAATTGTTTGGAAATCATTCATTACGAATCATTGAATCATTTTTTTCATGAGGTATTTAAAAATGCAAGATGTAATCATTATCGGAGCAGGGGTTGTCGGCTGTTCCATCAGTTACTATCTGACCAAGTACGACTTGAAGGTAACTGTACTGGAAAAGTGCAATGATGTCTCCTGCGGTACCACAAAAGCAAACAGTGCCATCATTCATGCGGGTTATGACCCGAAGGAAGGAACCCATATGGCCAGACTGAATGTGCTTGGTTCCAAGCTGACCAAGGAGGTCTGTCAGAAGCTGGATGTTCCTTATCAACAGTGTGGCGCTTTTGTTTTGGGTTTCAACGAAGAAGATAGAAAGCATATTGAGTTGCTGTATCAGCGCGGTGTGAATAACGGAGTCGAAGGTTTGGAGATCATTGACCATAAGAAGGCTTTGGAACTGGAGCCGAATCTTTCCGAAGAAGTCACCTGTGCCTTATGGGCCAAGAGCTCGGCCATTGTTTCCCCATGGGAACTCTGTTTGGCCTTGGCGGAAACCAGCGTGAAAAACGGTGCGGATTTCCGTTTGAACCAGGAAGTCAAAGCCATCAGAAAGGAAAACGATGTCTTCACGGTTACCACCCAGGATGCCGAATATCAGTCCCGCTATGTTATCAACTGCGCCGGACTGTATGCGGATGTCATCAATGAAATGGTGAATCCGAAGACCTTTACCATTAACTCCGTCAAGGGAGAGTATTACCTGATCGATAAAAGCGAGGGAAAACGTGTCTCCAGAACCATTTTCCAGTGTCCGAACAAAGACGGCAAGGGCGTGCTTGTTTCCCCGACGGTCCACGGCAATCTGATTGTCGGACCGAATGCCGAAAAGAACGAAAAGGAAGATCTGAGCACTACTTCCGCCGGGCTGGCATTTGTGAAGAAGGCAGCGGTGCGTTCCGTTCCGTCCATCAACTTCCGTGAGAATATCCGGAACTTTGCCGGTAACCGGGCAAAGAGCGAAGTCGATGACTTCATCTTTGAAGAGAGCGCGACGGAGAACTTCTTCAACTGTGCCGCCATCTGCTCCCCGGGTCTTTCCAGTGCCTTAGGCATGGGCTATGAAGTATTGGAGTGGCTCAAAGGCAAGGAAGAACTGAGAGAGAAAGCCAATGTGGTGGATTCCCGGAAACAGATCCGCTTCAAGCAGTTAAGCATGGAAGAAAAGAATGAACTGATTGCCAAGCAGCCGGAATACGGCAGAGTGATCTGCCGCTGTGAGACTGTGACGGAAGGGGAGATCCTTGCGGCATTGCATTCCGTTTTGCCGGCTGTCTCGATTGACGGCGTCAAGCGCAGATGCAACACCGGAATGGGTCGCTGCCAGGGCGGTTTCTGCGGACCGAAGATTACGGAAATCATTGCCCGTGAACTGCATATTTCACCGCTGGAGGTCCTGCAGGATCTTGACGGTTCGAATATCTTAAAAGAACAGATTAAGGAGGATTGCTGAAGATGTTATATGATCTGATTGTGATCGGCGGCGGTCCTGCCGGTTTAAGTGCGGCCGTAACGGCAAAAAAGAACGGTTTACAGAACGTTCTGATCATTGAACGGGACAAGGAACTGGGCGGTATTCTGAACCAGTGCATTCATAACGGATTCGGTCTTTCCGTCTTCAAGGAAGAACTGACGGGTCCGGAATTTGCGGGTCGCTATATCGAGAAAGTCAAAGAGCTCGGAATCGACTACTTACTGGATACCATGGTACTGAAACTGAATAAGGACAAGGAAGTCCATATCGTCAATGCCAACGGGTACCAGATTCTCAAAACAAAGAGCATTATCATTGCCTGCGGATGCAGAGAACGCTCCCGCGGTGCCATCGGTACGCCGGGCGTCCGCTATGCGGGTGTTTATTCTGCCGGTGCAGCGCAGAAATACCTGAATATTGACGGCTACCTCGTCGGGAAGCGCGTCGTCATCCTCGGCAGCGGGGACATCGGTCTGATCATGGCCCGAAGAATGACGCTGGAAGGCGCCAAGGTTTTGGCCTGTATTGAAATCAACCCGTTCTCCAGCGGTTTACAGCGGAACATTCAGCAGTGTCTGAATGACTTCAACATCCCGCTTTACTTAAGCCATACGGTCGTGGATGTCAAAGGCAAGGACCGGGTGTCCGAAGTCGTTATGGCGAAAGTGGATGAGCACTTCCAGCCGATTCCGGGAACGGAAGTCACTTTTGAGTGCGATACATTACTGCTCTCGGTCGGCTTAATTCCGGAGAATGAATTAAGCAAGGATGCAGATATCGCGCTTGATCCGAAGACCAGAGGCCCGTATGTCTATGAGAATATGGAAACCAGCATTCCGGGTATCTTTGCCTGCGGTAATGTGGTACAGGTTCATGACCTGGCGGATAATGTTGCCTTAGAGGCGGAACGTGCGGCCATGGGTGCCGTCAACTACGTCTTAGGCAAGACGTCTGAAGCCTACATTGAAGTAAAGGAAAACAGACCGATGGTCTACTGTGTACCGCAGAAGATTCATAAGGATCTGAATGCGAAGTTTGTGACCTGCATGTTCCGGGTCAATCAGGTGATTGACAATAAAGCCTTTGTCTTCCGGAATGAGAAAGGTGAAAAACTGGGAAGTCAGAAAACCGGATATCTCGGCAACGGGGAAATGGTGAAACTGATTGTGAAAAAGGATATTATTGATGCGTGTGATACTGCATTGAACATCAGTGTTGAGGAGGTAGACGCATGACAAACTTAATCTGCATCGGCTGCCCGCGCGGCTGTCATTTACAGGTCGATGAGGAAAACGGCTACGCTGTCAGCGGAAACCGCTGCCCGATCGGCGCAAAATACGGAAAAGAAGAACTGACCAATCCGACCCGGACTCTAACGACCACGGTACGTCTGGAAGGCGGGCTGCATGAGATGCTGCCGGTCCGTACGGACAAACCGCTGCCGAAAGGCAAACTGATGGAAGCCATGCAACTGATCAATCAGGTGAAAGTCAAGGCACCGGTCAAAATGCATCAGGTGATCATTGAGAACATTCTCGACACCGGTGTGAATATTATCAGCAGTAAGGAAATGTAAGTAAGAAGGGGCTGAATCAAATTCAGTCCTTCTCTTGATAAGGAGGTATGCAGCATGAAGTCTGATGTACAGATCGCCCAGGAAACAGTGATGGAACCGATTCTGAATATTGCCAAGTCACTGAATATTCCGGAAGAATATGTGGAACAGTACGGAAAATACAAAGCAAAAATCGATTATAACTATCTGAAAGAACATGCAGGGGATCCGGACGGAAAACTGATTCTGGTCACGGCCATCAACCCGACAGCGGCCGGTGAAGGCAAAACGACCACAACGGTCGGTTTGGCGGACGGCTTAAAGCGCATCGGAAAAAAGGTTGTGGTGGCTCTGCGCGAACCGTCGTTAGGACCGGTATTCGGTGTAAAGGGCGGAGCGGCAGGCGGCGGATATGCCCAGGTTGTCCCGATGGAAGATATCAATCTGCACTTTACGGGCGACTTCCATGCCATCGGTGCGGCCAATAACCTTCTGGCAGCAATGATCGACAATCATATTCAGCAGGGAAACAGTCTGAATATCGATCCGCGCAAGATCACATGGAAACGTGCGGTCGACATGAATGACCGTCAGCTGCGCTTCATTATTGACGGTCTGGGCGGAAAGGCCAACGGAACGCCGCGCGAAGACGGATTTGACATTACCGTTGCTTCGGAAGTCATGGCAGTTCTCTGTCTTTCCAAAGACATCCCGGACTTAAAGGAACGCTTAGCTAAGATCGTTATCGGTTATACCTATGACGATAAACCGGTGACCTGTGCCGACTTAAAGGCCCAGGGTGCCATGGCAGCCTTATTGAAGGATGCCTTAAAGCCGAATCTGGTTCAGACACTGGAACATACTCCGGCCTTTGTGCACGGGGGACCGTTTGCGAATATCGCGCATGGCTGCAATTCCGTGACGGCAACCCGCATGGCTCTCAAACTCGGCGATTACTGTGTGACGGAAGCCGGCTTCGGTGCGGATTTGGGTGCGGAAAAATTCCTGGACATCAAATGCCGGGCCGCGAATCTGCGCCCGAGCTGCGTTGTCATCGTGGCAACCGTACGGGCTTTGAAGAACCATGGCGGCGTAAAGAAAGAAAACTTAAACGAGGAGAATCTGGAAGCTTTGAAGAAAGGTCTTCCGAACCTTCTGCAGCATATTTCCAATATTCAGAATGTGTATCACTTACCGTGCGTTGTAGCCATCAACCACTTCGTCTGTGATACGGATGCGGAAGTGCAGCTGATTGAAGAAGCCTGCAAGGAACATAACGTACCGGTCAAACTGTGCGATGTCTGGGCGAAGGGCGGCGAAGGCGCCATCGATCTGGCGGAGGAAGTGGTTTCCCTTTGCGAAAAGGAAAATGACTTCAGCTTTGCCTATGATCTGGATATGACGATCACGGAAAAACTGAACGCCATTGCGACGAAGATCTACCACGCCGACGGCGTGGAGATTCTGCCGGCAGCCAAAAAGCAGATGAAACAGCTGACGGAACTCGGTTACGGCAGCTTCCCGATCTGCATGGCGAAAACACAGTACAGCTTCTCCGATGACGCGAAGCTGCTGGGTGCACCGGAGCACTTCAAGATCACCATCCGCAATCTGAAAGTATCTGCGGGTGCGGGCTTTCTGGTTGCCTTATGCGGCGATATCATGACGATGCCGGGCTTACCGAAAGTACCGGCCGCGGAAAAGATCGACGTGGACGAAAACGGAAAGATCAGCGGACTCTTCTAGGAGGAACCTTTCATGAAAGATAAAACACTGGAACAGTTTACGCTGGACCTCTCCACCAAAGACCCGATTCCGGGCGGCGGCGGAGCGACGGCACTGGTCGGATCCATCTGTGCTTCCTTATCGCAGATGGTGACCTCTTTGACGGCAGGGAAAAAGACCTACGCCAAATATGAAGAGGAGAACCAGATGATCGCCATGAAAGCGGAGATTCTGCGTGCTGCCTTATTAAACGGCATTCAGGAAGATGCCGACGCCTTCTTACCTTTGGCGAAAGCATATTCCATGGATAAGAGTCTGCCGGAATATCCGACGGTAATGGAAGAGTGTCTGCGCAATGCGGCAAAAGCGCCGGCGGATCTATTGGAACGTCTTTGCGATGTCATTGAACTGGATGAGCGTCTGGCAGAGACCGGCAGCAAGCTGGCCATCAGCGATGCAGCCACTTCGGCAGCCCTGGCAGGCGGTGCGCTCTATGCGGCACTGATCAATATCCGCGTGAATACCCGGCTCATGAAAGACCGGGACTATGCGGAAGAAATGGACAGAAAATACGCTGCGCTGGCAGAAGAATACCGTCAGAGAGCGGAGAGAGTATATCAAAGGATCGAGGAACGTCTGAATGGCTGAGTTATTAACGGGAAAAGAAGTCGCGGCGGCTTTGAATCAGCGCTCGAAACTGATTCTGGAAGAGCTGAAGGCGAACAATATCACTCCGAAGCTGGCCATCGTGCGTGTCGGGGAAAAAGAGAATGATCTCAGCTATGAGAAGGGCATTTTAAAGCGCTGCAATGAGCTTGGCGTATTAGCCAAGCAGGTCGTTTTACCGCTCGAAGTAGAGGAAGAGGAACTTCTCAAAGCGATTGAAGAATTAAATGAAGACGAAAGTGTTCATGGCATTCTGCTGTTCCGTCCCTTACCGAAGCGGATGGATGAAGATAGGATCGTCAATGCGATTCTGCCGCAGAAGGACGTGGACGGTGCCACGGATCTCTCACTGGCCGGTGTCTTTTCGGGCAAGCCGATGGGTTTTGCGCCGTGCACGGCACAGGCGGCCATTGAAGCACTGGATTATTACGGATACGATCTCTCCGGAAAGAACGTGGCGGTCGTGGGACGCTCCATGGTGGTGGGAAAACCGCTGGGGATGTTACTGCTGGGACGGCATGCCACGGTGACCATGTGTCACTCAAGGACACAGAATCTGGCCGATATTACCAGTCAGGCCGATATTGTGGTGGCGGCGATCGGAAAGCCGGAGATCTTAACAGCCTCCTATTTCCGGGAAAACCAGGTGGTGCTGGATGTCGGTGTCAGCTACAGCGAGAAGAAAGGGAAGCTCTGCGGGGATGTGGACTTCGATGAAGTCAGTCCGCTCGTCAAAGCTATCACCCCGGTTCCGCGGGGCATCGGTGCCATTACGACGGCAGTCTTAATGAACCACGTGGTCCTCTCGGCCCAAAGCACATTAAAATAAGAAAGCAGTATACGGCGGAAGCCCCGCAGGACAGGGGACTCCGCCGTTGTTTTGCATTGCGGAAAAACCTTGCAGATATTGTTAAAATGCGGTTGCGTTTTCATGAATTAAGTGATAATATATTAAAGCACTGAAGTAATGCGCCATTAGCTCAACTGGATAGAGCGTTTGACTACGGATCAAAAGGTTGCGGGTTCGATTCCTACATGGCGCGCCACTTCGGGATGTAGCTCAGCTTGGTAGAGCACCTGGTTTGGGACCAGGGGGTCACAGGTTCGAATCCTGCCATCCCGACCAGTGAGAAAGAAGATATCTCCGTCAGGGAGATTTTTTTTCGCTTTCATTGATGCTGTGCTATACTTAAGAAAAACAAAACGGGGACATGATTATGAATCAGAACTATGTAGAATATGCAGTGGAAAAAACAATGGAACTTTTGGCCATTGATTCCCCGACCGGCTACACCAAAAAGGCCGCGGACTGGGTGAAAGACACCTTCCGTATGTTAGGTTATCAGGCCTTTTTGACCAATAAGGGCGGGGTGGTTGTTGACCTCGGCGGAAAAGACGACTCGGACGGCTTACTGCTGCAGGCGCATATCGATACCCTTGGCGGTATGGTTGCGGAAGTCAAGGCCAACGGCAGACTGAAGATCACAAATCTCGGCGGCTTACGTGCAGACAACTGTGAAACGGAAAACGTCCGTATCTACACGCGCGAAGGCAAGGTGTATGAAGGTACTTGCCAATTGATCAATCCGAGCACGCATGTGAATAAGGAATACAGCGATACCAAGCGTACCTTTGACACAGTGGAGATCGTCATTGATGAAGATGTGAATAATGCGGAAGAGACCAGAAAGCTCGGCATTGATGTTGGAGATTTCGTCTGCTTTGAACCGCGCAGCCGCGTTACGGAAAGCGGATATATCAAATCGCGCTTTTTGGATGACAAACTCTCCGTGGGAATCCTTCTGGCCTTTGCGAAATATCTGAAGGATAAGAAAACTGTCTTAAAGCGTCATACGTACGCGCATATCACGGTATATGAGGAAGTGGGACACGGCGGAAGCGCCAATATCTACAATCAGATCACGGAAGTGCTGGCCATTGATATGGGATGCGTTGGACTGGGAATCCAGGGCTCGGAGAAAAAAGTCTCCATCTGTGCCAAGGATACCAAGGGTCCGTACAGCTATGAGATGGTTTCCAAACTGGTGGCAGCGGCGAAAAAGAACCATGCCGACTATGCCATTGATGTTTATCCGAACTACGGAAGCGATGCCGAAGCGGCCATCGTCTCCGGACTGGATGTACGCCACGGGTTGATCGGCGTTGGAACCTTTGCGTCACACGGTTATGAAAGATGCCATAAAGACGGCGTCAAAAATGTGCTTTTGGTACTGAAAGGATACCTGGGAATAGAAGATGAGTAAGATTTCTGATGGATTTCTGCATTTTGTGAAAGAAACACCGAATGCCTACTATTGCGTAAAAAATGTCAGTGCCATTCTGGCCAAGATGGGCTTTCAGGAGCTGAAGGAAACGGAAGAATGGGATGTGCGCGCCGGGAAGTACTATGTGGTACGCAATGACGCCAGCATCATCGCCTTCAAACTGGATGCGAAATGGAACAGCTTCTCCATCGTGGCCTCGCACGGCGACTCCCCGTCACTGCACGTGAAAAGCAATCCGGACATGCTGGAAGAAGGCTATGTACAGCTGAATACGGAGATCTACGGCGGACCGCTGCGTTATACCTGGCTCGACCGTCCGCTCTCTGTTGCCGGCAGAGTGACTGTCAAAACAGAGAAGGGCTATGCGGCCAGACCGATCAACATTCAGAAGGACTTACTGGTCATTCCGAGTCTTGCCATTCATATGAACCGCGAAGCCAATGAAAGCTTGAAACTGAATCCGCAGAAGCACATGCTTCCAATCTACGCCTTAAGCGACAGCAAAAAGAGCATTAAGGAGCTGTTGGAGAAGGAAGTCGGATGCGAGATTCTGGACTACGATCTGTATTTATACAACCGGGATGAGCCGAAATATACAGGAGAAAACAATGAATTCATTCTTTCTCCGCGCATCGACAACCTCGGCTGTGCCTATACCGGCTTAATGGCTTTTTTGGCTGCCAAACAGGAAAATGCCTGTCAGGTTTACGCCTGCTTCAATAATGAGGAGATCGGCAGCGATACGCTGGAAGGGGCAGGGTCTACGTTCTTAAAGGATGTTTTAAGCCGCATCTGCGACTATTACGGCAAGAGCTATCTGCCGACGATTGCCAAGTCGTTCCTGGTCAGTGCCGATAACGGTCACGCGATCCATCCGAACTATCCGGAAATGTGCGATCCGACCAACCAATGCCATCCGAACGGGGGAATTGTCATCAAGCATCACGTCAATTACACCAGCGACGGCTTCTCTTCCGGCGTTCTGAAGGACATTCTGACTTCCGCCGGCATTCCGTATCAGGAATTCAGCGCCCGCTCCGATGCCCGCAACGGCGGCACGTTGGGAAAGATCTCGCTTTCGCAGGTTTCCCTGCATTCCGTGGATGTGGGAATGGCGCAGCTGGCCATGCATTCCGCCAATGAATTCTGCGGCAGTAAAGACATCGATCTGATGGTCAATGCCTTAACGGCCTTCTACAACAGCGATATCCGTTTTGAATAATGTCTCAAAATATACAAAATCCGCTACAAAAATAGCGGATTTTTTGTTAGAAAACGCTTCCATTTCACATTTTTTTCACATAATTTCCAAGTGGTATACTTTACACCAGTGTTTTATGGGACTAAGATAGAAGTATAAACCGGAACTCCGGGATAATCTAATTGGTAGTGATTAGATGTCGCGGCTAATCATTATCGATCATTTAAACTTAGTTGTCATTTGAAAAGAGGAGGAGACTTATGCAACTTAGTGTTGGCAAAATGCTATTATTAGCATTTGTATGCGCTTTCTGTAAAATGGAAAGCGGCTGGTTTGGCGAATGTAAATTACGTCAGCCAATCGTAACAGGCTTCTTAGTCGGTTTAGTATTAGGGGATGTTACAAACGGTTTAAAAATCGGTGCTGCATTCGAATTAATTTGGATGGGCACTGCCGGTATCGGCCCTGTTGCTCACCTGGACATCGTCACTGGCGGCGTTTTAGGTACAACAATGGCTCTTATTACTGGTCAGGGTGTTGAAGCTGGTATGTTATTCGCTGTTCCTGCATCCATGTTAATGCAGTTCGTCAGCAATATCACAATGACAGTTTACTCTGCATTCAACGTTATGATCGACAGAAACGTTGCGGAAGGTAAATTCAATACAATTTTACCAATCCACTTATTAGTCGGTACAGTTGACGTATGTGTTAACTTCATCATTACTTTCGCAGCTTTAGCAGCTTCCAATGCAATCGCTGGCGTTATCGCTAACGGTTTCCCAGCATGGCTTGAAAACGGCTTAGCAGGTGTCGCTCAGTTATTACCGGCATTCGGCTTCGCAATGTTATTAAGCATCATGATGGACACAGAATTAATTCCATTCTTTATTTTAGGCTTCATCTTAGCCGCATACGCTGATGTACCATACACTATGATCGGTATCGGTGCTATTGGTTTATCCTTAGCATGGATCTGGTACTTAATCGCCAGCAAATTCGGTGGCGTCAAAGCAGCAGCTGCTGACGATGAATGGGAGGACTAATCATGAGTGAATTCGTAAGTGAAAAGAACAATCTGACAAAGAAAGATTTCGTTAAGTGCTTCTGGCTCAACTTCTTACTCCAGGCATCCTTCACATATGAAAAGATGCAGGGCGTCGGTTTCTGCGTATGCATTCAGCACATCTTAAGAAAAATCTGGACAGATGATGAAGATTACAAAGAAGCTTTACAGAGACATTTATTACCGTTCAATATGACTGTTGCTCCATCCGGATTCGTTGCAGGTATCGCAATCGCTATGGAAGAAGCAGCGAAAGAAGACCCAACATTCGATAAAGAATCCATCAACGCAATCAAGGTTGCCTTAATGGGTCCTCTGTCCGGTGTCGGCGATGCATTCTTCTGGGGTATCTTCAAGTTATTAGCTTCCGCGTTAGCATTAGGCTTCGCACAGCAGGGTAACCCAATTGCACCGTTAGTCTTATTATTAGCTTTCAATATCCCGAACTTCTTAGTTAGATGGTATGGCTTAAAGATTGGTTACGAACAGGGCCAGAGCTTCTTACAGGGTTTGGAATCCAGTGGTAGATTACAGTTATTAACATACTGCGCAGGTATCTTAGGCATGGTCTCCGCAGGATGTATGATTGCTATGTGGTGCTCTATCACTTGCCCATTAGTCTTAACAGTCGGTGGTCAGGAAATGGTTATCCAGGAAACTTTAGATAGCATTCTTCCGAAATTATTACCGTTAGTATTCGTCTTATTAGGCTACAGACTGATCAAGAAGGGCTGGAGCACAGGTAAAATTACTCTGTTCATGGCTGTCCTTGGCTTCGTCTTAGGCGTGTTACGTATCGTTGGCTAATAATTTCAAAAAAACAAATTTAAAAAAGGTAGGTAGGTAGTTATGATTCACCAATGGAAAATTGATGATAGACTTATTCACGGCATGGTCTATATGACATGGTTCCCGAAATTTAACATTAACAGAGCCGTTATCGTTGACGACAATATCGTGAATAACGAAACAAGAAAGATGGCTTTACGTTTAGGTATGCCGCAGTCTGCAAAATTAGCAATCTGGTCTGTGGATACAGCAGCCGAAAAATTCAAATCCGGCATTGCTGATAAAGCAAACGTCATGGTCATCGTTAACTCTCCTGTCTGGCTTTTGGGCTTAATGAACAAAGGCATTGAGATCAAAGAGATCTGCTGCGGAAACTGCTCCGACAACGGCAAAGACTCCGTTCAGATTTCCGGAACTCTCTATGGAAGCAAAGCAGATATTGCGGCTTATAAAGAATTAGTAAATCGCGGCGTAAGAATTTATAAGCAGAGCACTGCTTCCGATCCGCAGGAAGAGTTAAACACGAAATTGATGAGCTTATAGAAAGTTGAGAAAAGTACATTATGGGATGTGAAAAACCTACAGTATTAGGTTATATGAAGTCTCAGCCTGAAGTACTTGCACGTACTTATAAAAACAGAGAGATCTTCGTAAAACCGTTTGTAGATTATTTCATCAAAAAGGATATCAAGAAAGTCATTTTCTTCGGTTCTGGAACATCTTATAATGTGTCTAACATCGCTGCTTATTATTTCAAACATATGGTTGAGGTTGATGCTGAGGCACAATATCCAACAGTTTATCAGAATTATGAAACTGCAAATCGTTATCATTTTATGAAAGATGAACAGGTTCTCTGTGTTGGTATTTCGCAATCAGGGACATCGATCTCAACCATTAATATGTTACAGGAGGCTAAAGACCGCGGTCATTCGACCCTGGTCATCACCGGTAACACAAAGAGTGAGATCACAAAGCATGTCGATGTAGTCACAGAACTGCTGGTCGGCCCGGAATTAACTCCGCCGGAAACAAAGGGGTATACCACATCAGTGATCAGTGTCTATTTATGGGCACTGGAAACTGCCAAAGCTTTAAACCGAATCTCCCAAGCAGACTATGAAAAAGCCTGCGCAGAACTGGAAGTTCTGATTAATGATTTCGACTCCGTTGTCAAAGAGTCGGAAGCATGGTATGACCGGAATAAGGCAACAATGCTGAACAGCGACAGAATCTATGTTCTCGGCTATGGAATTGACTATGCGACAGTTCTGGAAGGACAGCTGAAGATTGCGGAAATGTTCCGCTATCCGATCGTTGGCTATGAGATTGAAGAGTTCATGCACGGACCTACTCCGGCAATTACTCCGAAAGTAACATTCTTCATAGTCGGAAGTGAGGAAGTGGAATTCGAACGCATGTTAATGATCCGCAGAGCTTTACTGAACTATACAGACCGTGTCCATGTCATTTCCTGCAGCAAGAATGTCGATAACGTTACAGACAAAGATATCATTTTTGAAGGATACTACAACAAATTTATTGCACCTTTGGCTTACACCGTTCCGATGCAGTTTGTTGCAGCGAAAGGAGCCAAGGAAATCGGAATTGATACCAATATCTGGCCATTCAAAGAACCGATTGCTCATTTACAGGAGGAAGAAGAATCATGATTGGATACATTGTAACCGGACATGCACAGTTTGCGACCGGTGTTACATCCGCAGCAGAACTGATTGCCGGAAAGCAGGACCATCTGGTAGCCTGCAACTTTGACGATTTCTCTAATGCGGATTCTATCTACTACAAATTACAGGATGCAGTCAAAGAACTGTCTGACTGTGATGACATTGTTGTATTCTGCGACTTATTAAGCGGCAGCCCATACAACAAGGCAATTCAGTTGAAAGTTGATACAGGAAACGCTAATATGCATATCGTTTACGGAATCAACCTGGCGCTCTTAATCGAAGCGTTCACGGCAAGAGGAAACGACTCTTCCCTGGAAGAGATCCTCGCAATTCCGGAAATGGCAAAAAACTTCATGGGCGTAGTTGCGGATGCACCTGCAGCCGATGAAGACGATGATTTCTAAGATCAAAGTTCGACAGCAGATGGATATTTATTCATAGCAGAGAATCCATCTGCTTTTTTTTACGGCTTCCGTGAGGGTATCTTGAAACAATTGAATAGCCCGAAATGGTATAATCATGCTAAGTTCTGTCAAGTGTTTTTTAGGGAATAATAAGATGATTAATCAGCGCATGATGAAAAAGCAGATTTCATAATCCACTGAAAAGATGGAAGCAGATTATTGAACTTAGCA
>Ga0256404_1007966_pt1 | contig 16289 bp, 9 predicted proteins | sample RumenRJG_01DNA_FD_185990 | JGI IMG/M metagenome (GOLD analysis project Ga0256404, IMG submission 185990) | Bovine rumen microbial communities from Lethbridge, Alberta, Canada - RJG_01 | ecosystem: Host-associated > Mammals > Digestive system > Stomach > Rumen | place: Canada: Alberta | collected...
ACTGCACGGCGGCTGCCTTGCGGACGATATCGTAGGCCGCGTCCCGCGTCTCCACGAAACCGTTGATCTTCGCCTCGCGCATAGCGCCTGCGCAGGCCGCGTCCGTGTCCTTCGTGCGCTCGAACTCCTCGCACAGGCGGCGGACCAATGCGGCGTCCATCCCCGGCGCCGCCGCGATGACATCCGTCGGAATCGGCGGCGTGCGGAAGATGATGTCGAGCTGTGCGTCCGCGTGCGCCGCGGCGAACGCCGTCGAGTAGGTCGCGCCGCCGTCGACAGCGCCCGCCTCGACGGCCTTGATGACATTGTTGTGACTGCCGAGGAAGACCGTCGAACCGAAAAAATGCGCCGGATCCTTGCCCGCCTCGACGAGCGCGGCCTTCGGGTAGACGTAGCCGGACGCGGACTTCTCGTCGACGAAGCCGAACTTCTTGCCCGCGAGATCGTCGAGCGCGGCGAGGCCGCTGCCCTTTTTCGTGACGATGTAGCCCGTGTAGCTCGTCTGATGGTTGACCTCCGGCGTCACGAGCGGTTGGAGCTTCGCCTGCTCCGCCGCCGAGACGTAGGCGAACGGCGAGAACCAGCCGACATCCGCGAGGCCATTTTTAAGCGCCTCGCCGAGCGCCTCGTAGTCCGCGACGATGATCGTGCGCGCCTTCTTCCCCGCGCGCGCGGCGACATCCTTGAGGATGGGGACGTAAGTTTTCTTGATGGTCTCCGGCGCCGTGAACGGATTGACCGCGAAGACGATCTCATCCGGCTGTTTGAACTGCATGGCCGCGCGCTGCACCTCGTCCGCCACGTGCAGCAGAGACTTCGCGTAGCCGTGGATCTCCTCGAGGTTCCGGCGCTGCCCCTGGATGCTCGACGTCGCCTCCTGCGTATTGCCCGCGATGGAGACGGTCGCCTGACCGACGTGCTCGACGACGCGCGCCATCTGATCCGTCGTCTCGCGCTGGCTGTCCGACATCTGCGTGAGCTCGTCCACGATCTGCTCGAGATGGCTGACGTTACGCGAGAGCCCCTGCATCGCGGCGGCGGAATCCTGCGCCTGCCCCTCGACAGCGCCGAGCTGCTCGCTGCCCGCGCGCATCCTCTCTGTGACGGTCGCCGTCTTCGTCGTGATCTCCCGAACGATCTCCTCGATCTCCTGCGTCGTCTCGTCACTCTCGTTCGCGAGCTTGCCGACCTCGCCCGCGACGACGGCGAAACCGCGCCCGTGCTCCCCCGCGCGCGCCGCCTCGATGGAGGCGTTGAGTGCGAGCAGGTTCGTCTGCGCGGCGATGCCGCGGATCTTACCGACGAACGCCTGGATCTTCTCCGAGGCCGCATTGAGCTCGTCGATCTCCTCGACGCCCTGCTGCACGGAGCCCGCGACCGTCTGGATGTCCTGGCTGACCTGCGCGATGACCTGCTGGCAGCGGCCCGCGATCTCCGTCGAGCTCTTGCACTCCGCGAGACTCGAGGTCGCAACGTCGGAGATCTTGCTCGCTGAGGCCGCAATCTCCTCCACGCCGGCGGAAGCCTCCTCGAGGTTGCTCGCGTTCGTCTCGCTCTCCTCGCTGATACCCGCCGCGAGCTTCTCGACCTGTGCGATGACCGCGCGGTACTGGTCGATGCCCCAGATGAGCTGCTGTGAGGCAAATGCCATCTCCTCCGCGATGCTGAGGAAATCGACGTCCGCTCGCTGCATGCGCGCCGCGGGGAGCGCCTGCCGGTCCGCCTTCACCGGCGCCTCAGCCGCGGGAGGGGGTGCTGGCAACGTCTCCTCCCGGCGGCCCCGGCACGCGGCAGCGGCGGCCGCCGCGAACGCCCCCGCGATCACGGCAGCACCGAAAACGCTCCCCGGCACGCCGATGCTGCCGGAAAGCGCGGCGCCGATCCCCGCGCCGATAGCAGAGCCTGCCGCAGAGCATCCGATGATTTTCTCTTTCATTTCATCCACCTCACAAGAAATTTCTCTCCCACTTTTCGCTCTCCCGCTCCTTTTGTGAGTTGCTGATGCATTCAGCGGTTCCCCTATCTCCTTTCTTTATTCGCGGCAAAAGAGCAGATTCCTGCTTTTCGCTGCGAATTGCTGTGATGTTATGGCTTATAGGAACCACTGATTCATTCAGCACTCCGTCTTCACGCGTCTGCACTGTCCTCTCGTCGTCAACAAATCCTCAGCGTAGCTTCGGCTACGCCTGCGGTTTGTCTCCGAAGAGTACAGCGCATCCACGTAAATCCGGAGCACTTCATTTAATCAGCGGTTCCTATATGCCTCCCCACTGCGGCGCGCAAAAAACGCGGCACCCTCAGGCACCGCGTGCTGCTTCAGTCTTCGTCCTTGCGCAGGCAGCAGTTCTTGTATTTCTTGCCACTGCCGCATGGGCACGGATCGTTGCGTCCGACCTTCGCCTTGCGCGCCTGCGCCTCCGCGAAGGAAACGAGCTTGCCCTGGCCGGCCGGCTGCACGAGGCTGTCCGGCGTATGCCCCTTGAGCGGCCAGAGCCGCGTCGCGTTGTTGTAAGCACCCACGAGCAGCAGCGCGTCTTTGAGCGCAGCCCCTTCGAGGTAGCCAAGCTCGGTGAGGAATTCGCGCACCATGTCGATCCGCTCGCCGTTCTGCAACATGATGTAGATCTCGCCGACGACGTCCGCCGCTTTCAGCACATCGAGGCCGCCCTTCTGCATCATGTACTGCGCAAGCGCCTTATATTCAGGCGTCGCCTCGATGTAGTCCGGCGCGCCCGCGTCATAGACCTGGCTGTAGCTGAGCTTGGCATAGTCGATGCTGCTGCGCTTCATCTGCTCATCAATCAGATGTTCTTCATCGAGCAGCGTGTAGTATTTCAGGCCGTGCGGCAGCGCGATGAGCGCATCCTGCCAGCACGACGCGTTGAGCATCACGCCGACGAAATCGAGGAAGGGCAGCTCCTCCCTCTGCGCGGGCTCGAGATAGGCGAGCGTCATCGTGTGCAGCTGGTCGTAGTTCAGATAGCCGTAGTAGAAGAGCAGGCCCGTCGCCAGGCGCGCCGTCTCCGTATTGAGCTCCGCCATGCTGCGGTAGGTGCCCGCATCCATGGCGCGCAGTTTCTGCTCGATCTCCTCGGGCAGGAACCAGGCGAGCTTGCCGTCCTCTCCCACGCCGCAGGAGATCATCCCGATGCCGCGCAGATAGTCGAGCCGCAGGTCGTCGTCGCGCAGCTCCGCCGAGCAGCCGCCCCGCTCCAGCAGATGCTGGAAGAGGCCGTACTCCTCATCAAGCACGGTCGTCAGCCAGCGCTCGGCAAAGCGGGGAACCTCCGCCGCCAGGCTCTCGACGAGCGCCGCTTTCTTGAGCGAGCTCGCGCCCTTGAGACCGAGGTTGTAACGGACATCGTCGAGCTCCGCCTTCGTCATCTCCGCGAGCGTCGCCCGGAGCGTGCGCTGCTCCGGCAGTTTCCTGCGGTAGAGGCGCTTGTGGCGCTCCTCCATATTCGCCTGCGCCATCTGCTCCAGGTCGCCGCCAGTCAGGCCCTCTTGCTTTTCCTTTGCCATATCTGCTGCATTCATCCTTTCTTTCCTAATGGTCACGCCCGCACACAGCGGGCGACTCGTGCCTCTCAGCCGAAGAAATCCGCGATGCCGTCCGCGATGCCCTGTGCCGCCTTCTGCACGCCATCCTCGCTGTTCATGAGCTTCTCCTCCGTCGGATTGGAGATGAACGCCACCTCGACGAGCGTCGCCGGCATATCCGTATGCTTCACGACATAGAAATTGCAGCTCTGCGTACCGCGGCTCGGCGTGCCGATCTGGTCGATGACGCCTGCGCGCACCTTGTCCGCGAGGTCGCGCGATTTCTTTGAGCCGAGAGCGTAGTAGTAGCCCGTCGTCCCCTTGGCCGCGCCATTCGTAAAGGAATCCATGTGAATGGAAATAAAGATATCGGAATCATGCTGATTCGCCACATCGCAGCGCGCCTGCAGCTCCTCGATATCGGAAGCGGCCGCGCCCTTGGGAGAGACCTCCGTATCCGTCGTGCGCGTCATATAGACGGTCGCGCCCTCCGACGTGAGGATTTTCTGCAGCGCGAGCGCCACGCGCAGCGTCACGCTCTTCTCCGTCACGCCCGTCGGGCCGATGGCCCCGGAGTCATTGCCGCCGTGTCCCGCGTCGATCGTGATGGAATGGCCGGCGAGGCCTGTGATGGCGGCGATACCAGCATCCGTGCTGCTTTCCGTCGCTGGCTGCTCGCCCGGCGTATCGGCAGCCGTTTCCTGCGCCGCCTGCTCTGCGTCCTGCGGCGTCTGCTGCTCCTCCGGTTTCGTCTCGACCGGCTTCGTCTCGGCTGGCTTTGTCTCGACAGGCTTCGTCTGCGGTGCCTGAGGCTTCGTCTGCGGTGCCTGAGGCTTCGTCTGCGGCTTCGTCGGTTTCGTCTGCGGCGCGGCTGGCTTGGTCGGCGCCTTGACATCCGGCAGCGCGATCGTCGCGCCGGCGCTATCCGGCCCCACCCGGCCGAAATCGAGCACCACGCGCCCGGGAACCGGGCCGCCCGTGAGCGGGAATATCTTGTAATTGTCCTTGCCGACCGTCGTTTCCACGACCACGCGCACCGTCCGCTGATCGAACTGCGCCACGCGCACCCGCGACACGAACGGGCCGCTCACGGCAAGCTCCCGCTTTGCCTGCGGGGAGAGCCAGGCATCCTTGATATCAACGACGACGCGGCCCGGATCCTTGAGTACCATCGTCCGGTATGTGACAGGCGCCTTGGCATCGACGACGATGCGCGTCTTGTCCTGCGAGCTGCTCACGCGCACGCCTGTGATCTCCGTCAGTCCCTCCACGCGCTCGCCGAACGGCGACGCCTCCGCAGAAAGGGACATCCCGAGCAGCGCGAGCATCGTCAAGAGCAACAGGCACACCTTTCTCATCCGAAAACCTCCCATAGAATAGAAACCATCCCGCCGCAAGCCGCCGCGCATGGCAGGCTGCGAACCATCTCACATACTTGATATTATCGCCGTTTCAATCAGAAAAATCAAGAGGGCGCGGCGCGCAGACCGCCGCGCAAGTCCGCATGCAGTCGCTGTGCCCCGGACATGAAAAATCCCCCGCAGCTACCTGCAGGGGATTGATTTTCCATGGCAGAGAGGGTGGGATTCGAACCCACGGTGGCTATTCACCACACTTGATTTCGAGTCAAGCACCTTCGACCACTCGGACACCTCTCCGTGTTCTCGTGTATCAGAACGAGTTATATTATAGCACGGCGAGGCACGCGTGTAAAGGTTTTTCTACGCCGAACGGCAAGCAACATCATTCCTCCGTCGCAGGGACGCCCTCGGCCTTGCCGGTCACGAGCTCCCTGCCGCAGTGCTTGACGACGAGCACGGCGAGCGTCATGAGTGCAAGCGCAAGGACGAGCTGGAGGCCGTCGACGCCGATGACGAAGCTGCCGGCCATGAGCTTCGCGACAATGCCGTAGACGCTCATGACGAGCGCCGTCATCGTGACGCAGAACATGAAGACCATCGGCACGTAGAGCATCCAGCCCTTGCGCCCTGTGACTTTGAGGAACACGGCAAGCGCGATGAGCACGAGCGCGGAGAGCAGCTGGTTCGCCGCGCCGAAGAGCGGCCAGATGTTCATATAGCCAGCGAGGCAGAGCCCGTAGGCGAGTACGAGCGTGAGGATGGTCGAGACGTATTTGTCCATGAGGAAGCGCGTCGCGGCGCTCGTCTGCTCCCCCGCCGAGGGCTTGAGCATCTCCTGCAGGGACATGCGGCCGATGCGTGCGACGGAGTCGATCGTCGTCATGCCGAGCGCCGAGACGCACATCGTGATGAAGCAGGCGGAAAAGCCTGCCGGGAACCCGAAGATCTGCGTGAAAAAGGTGCTGATGCCGCCCGCGAAGATCTGGAACGGCGTACCCTTCGCCATGACGCCGTTCTGCGCGGCCGCGCAGGCGATGACGAGCGCTACGACGCCGAGCAGGCACTCGCAGAGCATGGCGCCGTAGCCGACGGGCAGCATGTCGCGCTCGTTCGCGATGGCCTTGGAGGACGTGCCGGACGAGACGAGGCTGTGGAAGCCGGAGACCGCGCCGCAGGCAATCGTGATGAAGAGGATCGGGAAGAGCGGCTTGCCGTTCACCTCGAAGCCGACGAACGCCGGCATGTTGACGGACGGATTCGCCGCGAGCACGCCGATGACGCCGCCGGCCACCATGCCGAGGAGCAGGAACGAGCTGAGGTAGTCGCGCGGCTCCATGAGCAGCCACATCGGCAGAACCGCCGCGATGAAGCAATAGCCGAAGACGATGTAGCGCCACGTCGTCACATCGAAATAGAGCGGGAACTGCATGCCGACGGCGAACATGCCCGCGACGAGCACGACCGCCACGAGGAACTTCAGCGCGCCGGAGGGCTGCACCTTGCTGATGAAGACACCGAACGCCATCGCGACGACGATGTAGAGCATCGAGATCGTCGCGGCCTGCGCGCCCGGCGTGTTGAGCGTGCCGCCCGCCGCGAAGCCGTTGAATGTCTTGGCGATGATGTCGGCGAACGCCGCGATGACGAGCAGCGTGAAAAGCCAGCAGAAGAGCAGGAACAGGCGGCGGCCCGTCTCACCGACGTACTGCTCGATGAGCATGCCCATCGATTTGCCCTCACTCTTGACCGAGGCGTAGAGCGCCGTGAAATCCTGCACGCAGCCGAAGAACGCGCCGCCGATGAGGATCCAGAGCAGCGCCGGCGCCCAGCCGAACATCGCCGCGATGATCGGGCCCGTCACAGGACCCGCGCCCGTGATGGACGAGAACTGGTGCGCGAACACCGTGAACCGCGACGCGGGCGCGTAGTCCTCGCCGTCGTTCTTGCGGACCGCCGGCGTCTTCGCATGCGGATCAATCCCCCAGGTCCGCGCGAGCCAGCGCCCGTAAAGCAGGTACGCCCCCGCGAACCACACGAGCGCGATACCGATCAGCATCAAGCCTGACATGATACTTCCTTCCTTCCCTATCTATGAGTGCAATCACACGCAATCTCCAGGAGGTGTTCCTCCTCCGTGGATATTGTGTACCTGATATTATATCCCTGCCCTATATATGTGTCAACATGTAAATCATATTTTTCCGCTGATTTCAATCCGCGCCGCTTCTGTAAAGGAAGCGCTGATTAAATGAGGTGCTCCGGATTTACGCGGATGCGCTGTATCTCCCTAGGAGACAAACCGGAGGCGTAGCGGCAAAACGCTCCATCGCGTTTTGTGCTGAGGATTTGTCGACGACGGGAGGACAACGCAGACGCGTGAAGACGGAGTGCCGAATTAATCAGTGGTTCCTAAAGGAAATACCCCCTAAACGCGCTACGAACGCGTCAAAATGCGACATACTATCTGTATTTTTACATAATATAAAAATCCCCTGATGACGTACACTCTGGTGTAGCATCAGGGGAATGAGCTTTGTCAATGCAGTATGCCGTGCGGGAAACATCCGCACCCTTACGCGTCTTGCGCCGCCGCTTTCTGCGCACGCGCCTTTGCACGCGCCTCTTTCCACGGCCAGACGCAGCGGTAGCCAGGATGCATCTCCGGCAGCACGAAGCAGCGGCAGCAGGAAACACAGATCGAGGGCGCGCCGCCCGCGAGTTCTTTGCGGAGGAAATCCGGCTCGGCGATGAGCGCGCGGCCGAGCGAGACGAGCTCAAAGCCCGCGGCGAGCACGCGCTCCATGTCCGCAAGCGAGCGCACGCCGCCGACGAGGCTCATCGCCTGCCCCGGCACCGCTGCCTTGAGCCGCGCACCCTCCTCGAGATAGTAGAGCGTCGCGTCCCGCGGCTGGTTGATGAAATCGACGCCCGAGAGTTCGACGAGCTCGACGCCGAGGCGCTGGAACTCCCGCAGCATGTAGAGCATCGCCGCATGGTAGCCTGCGTGATCCTCGTGCTTCGTATCGAGGTTGATCTTGACGAGGATGGGGAACGCGGCGCCGCAGGCCGCCTGGATGCCCTCGATGATCTCGCGCACGATGCGGAAGCGGTTCTCCTGGCTGCCGCCGTAGTCATCCGTGCGCTGGTTGAACGTCGGATCGAGGAAGCGAGAGAGCAGGTAGGAGTGCGCGGCATGGAGCTGGACGCCGTCGCAACCGGCCGCCTTGAGCCGCACAGCGGCCGCGATGAAATGCTGCTCGATCTCCCCGATCTCCTCGCGCGTGAGCGCGCGGGCCTCGCGGCCCTTCTTGAGCGGGCGCGCGACAACGTCCGCGAGATCGTCATGATCGATGGCGCGCGGGCCCGCGTGGGAGATCTGCGGGATGAGCACAGCCCCCGCCGCGTGGGCGGTCTTGACTGCGCGACGGAACTGCGCCGCATCGGCGTCATCGTAAATATTCACCTGCGTGGCGTTCGCGCGCCCGCGCGGATCGACGCAGCAATGCCCCGTGATGATGGTGCCGACGCCACCCTGTGCGAGCTCGGCGTACATCGCGTACTCCGCCTCTGTCATCCTGCCCTCTTCGTCCGCGAGGAAGCTGTGGACGGCTGAGCGGACGACGCGGTTTTTCAGCGTCAGATGCTTCAGCTGCACCGGTGTTTCGATGATGCTCATAGACTTTCTCTCCTCTTTGCCCCGCCCGCGAGCATATACGCCCGCCTTACAACCATTTTTTACACATTTTACACAAAAAGCCTTCCCCGCGCGATGCGGGCAAGGCTTTTCCTCAGCGATCCACGCGCTCGATGGCCGCGCCGAGACCGACGAGCTTGCCGACGAGGTTGTCGTAGCCGCGGTCGATATGATGAATGTAGCCGACCTGCGTCTCGCCCTCCGCGACGAGCCCCGCGAGCACCATAGCCGCGCCCGCGCGCAGGTCGGTCGCCTTGACCTGGCAGCCCGTGAGCTTCTCGACGCCCTCGACGACAGAGGTGCGCCCGTCGATGCGGATGTTCGCGCCCATGCGCTTGAGCTCGTCGACGTGCATGAAACGGTTCTCAAAGACCGTCTCCGTCACGAATCCCGTCCCCTCCGAGACAGCGAGCATCGCCATGAACTGCGCCTGCATGTCCGTCGGGAAGCCCGGATACGGCATCGTCTTGATGTCGACAGCCTTCGTCTTCTGCGTGCAGCGCACACGGATGCCGCTCACATCCTCCTCGATCTCGACGCCCGCCTCCTTGAGCTTGGCGATGACTGGCTTGAGGTGCTCGCTGATGGCGTTCTCGACGTAGATGTCGCCCCGCGTCATCGCCGCCGCGACCATGTACGTCCCCGCCTCGATGCGGTCGGGAATGATCGTGTAGTCGCGGCCGACAAGTTTCTTCGCACCGTCGATCTTGATGACGTTCGTGCCCGCGCCGCGGATCTTCGCCCCCATGACGTTGAGGTAGTTCGCGAGGTCGACGATCTCCGGCTCCTGCGCGGGGTTCTCGAGGATGGTCTGCCCCTCGGCCATCGAGGCCGCCATGATGATGTTCTCCGTCGCGCCGACGCTCGGGAAATCGAGATAGATCTTCGTGCCCTTGAGTCCCTCCGGCGCCGTCGCCTCGATGAAGCCGTGACCGATCTCGATGTGCGCGCCGAGCATCTCGAAGCCCTTGAGATGCAGATCGATGGGACGCGTGCCGATGGCGCAGCCGCCCGGCAGCGAGATTTTCGCCTTGCCGCAGCGGGCGAGCAGCGGCCCCATGATGAGGAACGAGGCGCGCATCTTCCGCACGAGGTCATACGGTGCCTCGCAGCTGCCGATGGTCGAGGCATCGACATGGAGCTGATGGCGCGCGGCGTCGAACTCCGCCTGGACGCCGAGCTTCCTGAGCACCTCCGTGATCGTCGCCACGTCCTCGAGTGCCGGCACCTCATCGAGCAGGCTCGGCGCGTCCTGGCCGAGCAAGGTCGCCGCGATGATGGGCAGGACGGCATTCTTCGCGCCGCTGATCTTGACGCGTCCCTCGAGCCGCCGTCCGCCATGTATAATCAACTTTTCCATTTAAGCAGTCGTTCCCCCTAGAAAATCGAAGCAATCTTTTCTTATATTATCATCAACCCCTCTGGATGGCAAGGGGCACTCGCGAGATGCCGCAGATTTCCCGTGCGGCCGCAGGCAGGCGCGTTTGCGCCGTCTGCCGCGGCTGCCGGAGCGCCAGCCGTCAGGCCTTCGCCGTATGATCGACCTTGAGCACCGCGTGGGCGACGTTGTCGATGATATAGCCTGTCTCGAACTTCGTCTGGCCCGCCGTCTTTTCCTCTGGCTTCTGCAGGAAATCCACCTTGCGCGGCGCTGCCTTCGCTGCCGCAGCGGCGCGCTTCGCCGCCTTTGCCGCCTCACGCAGGATCTTTTTCTGTTCCTTTTCCGAGAGCGGCTGGGGGGCTGCGCCGGGCGCGATGATGATCTCATTGTTCCGGCCCGTCTCCGCGAGCGCCTTGAGCTTGTCCGCCGTCGTCTGCGCCTTGTCCGTTTCAGACTGGACGGCGATGCCCGTCGTCTGCTGGAGCAGCATGAGCGGCGTCACGGGGATCATGCCGCCGCCGCGCACATCGAGGTTCAGCGTGCCGTCCGGCTGATTCTCCGGCACGGTATAGGGGATGAGCAGCGTTTCCTTGTCCTTGCGGTACGGCTTGATCGTCGTCTTGATCTGCACGGTCTCGCCCGGCCGCACCGTCGTCTTGTCAGGGACAGCGGAGACGATGGTCGCCGTCTTGCGGCCCGCTTCCACGTCGACATCGACCTGCACATCGATGATGTCCGCTTCCTTGTCCGCGTCCGCACAGATGATGCCCATGGCCTGCATGAGCTCGCCCACGGCAATCTGCCCGACATCCGTCGTATTGTAGAACATATTCTTGCGCACGAACTTTCCATCCGGCGCCGCGTTCGTCCGCACCGTGAACGAGAGCTGCGCCGTGCTCTCGCCGAGCAAGTCGCTCGTCTTGCTCATCGCTGCGTAGGCAAGCCCCGCGGAGAGCTGCGCGAGATAGTCCTCGTCGTAGGCGATGCGCGCGCCATAAGTATCATCGCGCCCGAGCGAAGCATCCTTGACGTGGATCTTCACGGGAACGACGGACGGGAACTCGCCGAGGAGGCCGGCGACACCCGTCTCGCGGTCCTGGTTGATGCGGCCGATGATGTTGCCGACATTGGCAATCTTCATGCCGTTGCTCTGTCCCGCGATCGTGCCGACGACCGTGGCGTCCGTCATGAAATAGTTCACGTTGCCCTTGTGCAGGAACGGATGGCCGAACGCGAGAACCTTGTTGCCATCCACGGCCGTCACCGTGCCCGTCGCGCCGACCGTGAAATCACCGCAGACGACGGCGACGCCGACCGCGCTCCCGGGCGCGAGGCTCGCGTCATAGTCCGTGCCGGCATTCGAGGCACCGCCGACCGCCGTGAGCTGCGTTGCACCGAGCCCGAGGCTCTTGCTGAGGAACTTCATACCCGCGGCATCGAACCCCGCCGCGAAGATCTGCCCTTTCGGCACGAGTGCCGGCTGCGCGGCCCTGCCCTTTAGCTGCGCGGCGTTCTGCGCGACGGCGTCGGCAGCGATCGCGGTATGCGAGGCCGGCAGCGAAGCGAGCGCCGCTGCGATGACATCCTCGAATGCCTCCTCGTTATGCACGCGCTCCGACTCCGCCGTCTCCTCGGCGGCCTCCTCGCGCTCGTCCTGCGCGTCTTCCTTCTCCGCGGCCGTCTTGCCCGTTTTCCTCTGCTTCTTCTCTTCCTCGGCCTGTCGCTTCGCCTTGTCCGCTGCGTATTTCTTGAGGTCGAACGTATGCAGGCGCGTCTTGTTTTTCACGTCCGGCATCGACCAGAGCGGCAGCATTTCCTCGATGGGCGTGATGAAGAACGTGTACGGCGTCATTTCCTTGAGACCTGCCGCCACTGCGCCGACGAGCTTGCCGTCCACATAGACAGGGCTGCCGCTCATGCCCTGCAGGATGCCGCCTGCCTGCGCTACGACCGGCCCCGACGCCTTCGCCATGATCATCGGCGCCGATCCCTTGCCGTTATCCAGCGTACCGATGATGTCCACGTGGAAATCGCGGATCTCCCGCGTGGCGTCGACGACCGTATACGCCGTCCCCGCCATCCCGGGCGTAATCTCCGCCGTCTGCCACGTCGCAGGCATCGCGAGCGCCGTGAGCGGCAGGCTCCCGCAGAGCAGAGCGGCCACCGCAGCCGCTGCCTTCTTCATATACTTATGCAAAAAATTCACCCCATCCGATTGCGGACACCTCGTATGATCAGAAGCGCCCTTCATGAAAACCGGATGCGGCGAACCGCATCCGGCCTATCCCGTTACCGAGGACTGCCCGAGAGGAGCCGTCCTCAAATCTTGTTCATTATAGCATACTCCGCTCCCCGCGGCAGATTTATTTTTCCAGCGCCTGCGCGGCTCACTTGCGGAGCACGACGATGGCCGAGCCGACGCCGCGCTCTCGTCCGTCTGAGGGGGAGTTCAGCACCTGGCCGCCCGCGACGAGTTCCGAGGAACCGCCGCCGTCGAGGTTGAGCGCGTCCTTCGCGCCGAACGCCTTGAGGAGCTGCGCCCACTCCGTGAGCGTGCAGCCATGCGAGGACGGCTGCCTGCCGTCCACGACGGCGAGCAGATAGGTGCCGCGCGTCGTCGTCGCAATCGCGCTGCGCGGCTCGCGGTGACGATCGATCTCCCCGAGCTGCTCCGCCGCCGTCGTCACACGTACGGCGCCGTCCTTCACGAGGCACGGCCCGACGCTCACGACCTCAGTCGCCCTGTCCCAAGGCGCGCCGAGCGTCTCATGGATCGCTACGGCATCGCCCACCTGTACCTGGGAATAGATATCCGCCGCCGCGCCGTGCAGCGAGATGACACAGCCATCCGCGGGAATGACGGAGTTCCCTGCAGCGATGGCGGTCACGCGGCCATTCACCACTGTGAGTTCCCGTCCGTATTCGTTCGTCCGCGTGCGCGGCCCGTAGTAGCGGTTGTAGATGACGAGGCTATCCGTGCCGCGCTCCGCGTCGACGCCGCCCACATACTGCGTGACGCCGCCGATCGTCACGGAGCCGTTGTACGTCACCGTGCCGAAATAAGCCTGGCCATTCGGCAGGATGCCCATCGCGCTGCGCGGGACATACATCGTGCCGACGAGCGTCCCGTCCGTTTTCGTCACGCCGAGGAGATCGCCGTTCCAGTTGAAAAAGGAGGCGTTGATGGCCGCGACGGCATTCACGCTGTCAGAGATGGCGCTCGTCGTCGCAAGCCCCGGAATCTTGCCGCCCCCCAGCGCGACCTTGAGACGGTAGACCGCGGGATCGACATCGAGGAAATACGCCGTGACCCAGCCATCGTCCTGCCAGACATGATAGTCAAAGCGCATGAGACCTGCCGCGAGCTGGACGGTCTCCGTTCCCTCGGGGAGACCGAGTGCCGCGGCGGCAGCCTTGGCAGCCGCGGCAGCTTTCGCCACAGCCGCAGCTTTCGTCGCAGCCGCCGTCTTCTCCGCCGCAGCGGCCTCACCGCTCGCCTTGCCCGCCGCCGGCTGCCGTGCGGTACCTGCTGCGACGGGATCCGTGAGGTCGAGGAAGAGACGCGGCGGATTCTTGAGCTGGCCGACGCTTGCCTTGCAAGCAGTTGCCAACGATACTACGACGCGCACCTCGCTGTCCGAGGCCGACCAGCGCACACCCTTCACGCGCTTGCCCGTGACCATCGGCTGCTTGAGGCTGCGGCCCGCCCGGACGCCCTTGAGCACGACGGTCACGCGCTTGCCGTCCGCTGCTTTATCGAGCTTATAGTCGGACGCCTCCGAGAGGTCCAGCACCACGCGGTCGCGCGCCGCCTCCGAATGGAAACGCACGCCGCTGAGCTGCGGCGCCGCGAGCGCCGCCCCTTGCAAGGCTGCGAGCAGCACAAGCGTCAAAATGAAATACCGCAATCGTCTCCAGAAAAAAACCATCAATACGTCTGCCTCCCAAAGCAAACCAGAATGCTCTCTACCAAGGAAGCGCTGGATGATCCCATGCTCCCGAAAAATCAGTTCCATCCCCGGCCTCGCAAGCAGCAGGCATGCGGCACGCACCCCCGTCAAGAAAAGACGGCGCGCGAGGCTCCGAGGGCTATCTGCGCGCCGTTCACTGCTGCTCCTTGCGCCTCACGGCAAGCGCCGCCTGCGCTTTGGCCTTCGCCTCGACCTGCGGCCGGAGCTGCTTGTAGAGCAGATCGCCGAGCCCGATGCCGCCGGCCTCCGCCATCTGCTTCGTCATCTCGCTGTCGCGCATATCCTCGAAAATCTTCGTCGCGTTGTCCTCGCCGAAGAGACCGCCCTCGTGCACCGTCGAGCGCATCTGGCGGTACATCATATTGAGGAACATCGCCTCGAAGCCCTCGCAGGCCTTCTTGAGCGCCTTGTCCTCCGCGGCGGCTGCCTGCGTGCCGTCGCCGGACGCCGCCGCATTGCGCGCGTCCTGCGCGCTGCGCTTCGCCTCCTCGAGCATGCGGTCGAACGAGGCGGACGATGCCTGCGCCTGGGTCGATGCCGCTGACGTATTATGCGGTACCATCGCTATTGGCTGAATCTGCATGAACTCACGTCCCTGTCTTGTTAGAAATTCCTATCAAATGAGCTCGAGCTCCGCGTGGAGCGCGCCGCTCGCCTTCATCGCCTGCAGGATGGAGATCGTGTCACGCGGCGTCGCGCCGACGGCATTGAGCGCGCCGACGATGTCGCTGACATTCGCCGTCGCCGGCAGGACGATCGTGCTGCTCGAGCTGTCCTTGACCTTGACATTCGTATTGTTCGCGACGATCGTACTGCCGTAGGAGAGCGGATCGGGCTGGCTCACGTCCGCACGCTTCTGCACGTGGATGGAGAGACCGCCCTGCGTGATGGCGCACTCATCAACGGAGACGTTGCCGCCCATGACGATCGTGCCCGTGCGCTCGTTCATGACGACCTTCGCGATCGTATCCGGCACGACGGGCAGCTCCTCGAGGCTCGCCACGAAGCCGACGACGTTGCCGCGGTAGTAGGCCGGGATCGAGATATCAATGCGCCCCGGATTCGTCGCGCGCGCGACGCCGCCGAACCGCGCGTTGATGCTCGTGACCATGCGCGCGGCCGTCGTGAAATCCGGCTGCGAAAGCGAAAGCGAGAGCGTGCCGTCCTGCCCGATCTCATCCTCCACGCTGCGCTCGACAATCGCGCCGTTCGGCATGAGGCCCGTCGTGGGGAAATTCTTCTGCGCCTTGTTGCCTCCGCGGCCCGCGACGAAGCCGCCCGTCGAGACGGCCCCCTGCGCGACCGCGTAGACCTCGCCGTTGCCCGCGCGCAGCGGCGTCTGGATGAGCGTGCCCCCCTGGATGCTGTCCGCATCGCCGAGGGAGGAGACCGTCACGTCGATGCTATCGCCCTCGCGCACGAAGGGCGGCAGCGTCGCCGTCACCATGACGGCCGCGACATTGTCCGGCTTGAGCGAGCTCGCATCGATGGCGACGCCGAAGCTCTTGAGCATGTTGCCGATGCTCTGCACCGTCTCCTTGACCTTGTTCGAGTCGCCCGTGCCCGCGAGGCCGACGACGAGGCCGTAGCCGACGAGCTGATTGCTGCGCACGCCCTGCACCTTCGCGATGTCCTTGATGCGCGTCACCGAGGCATCGGCCGAGGCCGAGAGCGGCGTGAGCGACACGGCGCACACCGCGACGAGCGCCGCCGCACAGAACTTTTTCCATGAAACCATCTGAAGAGACCTCCCTGCTCCCCACGGGGGAGCCAACTGCATCAGAAAAGGATATTGAAGATCTGCGTGAGGATGCCCTGCCGCTGCTTGGCATTGAGCGGCCCCTTGCCGTCAAAGCGCACCGTCGCGTCCGCGATCTTCGTCGAGGGGATCGTATTGTTCGCCGTCACGTCGTCCTGGCGGCAGACGCCGCGGAACGTGATCTTGTGCTCGTCGCGGTTCTGCCAGATGGACTGCGTGCCCTCGACGACCATGTTGCCGTTCGGCATGACCTGCGTGACCGTCACCGTGACGTTGCCCGCAACCTTGTTCGTATCGGATTTCGATCCCTGCGCTGAGAACGAGTCCGAGCCGTTCGCGCTCGCGGCCTTGAGGAAATCAAAGATGCCCACGCCCGCCGAGAGCGAGGTCTTCCCGCTCTTCTTGTTGGAACTGCTCTTTGATGTCGTCGTCGTCGTCGACTCGCTGATGACGATCGTCAGGATATCGCCGACGTTGCGCGCCTTGCGATCCGCAAAAATATTGTAGGACGTTCCATCGTCACTCCAGAGCGAGCGCGCCTCCGCGGGCTGCAGCGCGAGCGCCATGCAGGCAGCTAGAAGGC
>Ga0256404_1007967_pt1 | contig 16285 bp, 11 predicted proteins | sample RumenRJG_01DNA_FD_185990 | JGI IMG/M metagenome (GOLD analysis project Ga0256404, IMG submission 185990) | Bovine rumen microbial communities from Lethbridge, Alberta, Canada - RJG_01 | ecosystem: Host-associated > Mammals > Digestive system > Stomach > Rumen | place: Canada: Alberta | collected...
TATAAGACATTATACCTATACACGGCAAAAAAATCAAGGGTTACGGGGCATCTTGTATAATGTCCATAACCCTTGATTTCATAAGCTTTGTGTGTATTCTATTATTTGACTCATGAAACAACCCTGGCCCGCCCGCGCATGCACTATTATACACACTTTCAGCAGTCCGTCACTCCTCCTCTTCCATCTTCTTCAGATGCTCTTCGAGCGCCCGGGCCGTCTCCTCATCCATTCCTGCCAAAAGACCGCCCTCCTTCTTTCCTTCTTTCTTCTCGTAGTGCTCCCGCATCATTCCTTTGGTGAGCATCAGCTCCTCCAGAAGGTTCTGCGCCGACATCCGGTAGGCGCCGGCCCCGTAAATGATGACCTGTTCCACCGCATCGGAGGTTGCCACCGTCACTTTATACTTCTTTGTCAGTTCGTGGGCCGCCTTCTCGATATAGAGGTCCGCCGTCTCCGCCTCTTTGGTGTAGATGACGTCGATATCCCCCACGCGAATCACTTCGCCTTTTCCGCCCCTCACTTTGTAGGCGTCAAAAACCAGAATCACGTGCTCCTTTCGAAATCCCGCGAAGTCCACCAGCAGGTCGATCAGCTTATCTCTCGCCGCCATGATGTCCTTCTGCGCCAGCTCCCGCAGGTCTTCCCAGGCAAAGACGATATTGTAACCGTCAATCAGAAGATACTCTTTCTCCGACGCTTTTTTGGCGGCGTGAGACCTTCTGTCCGGCGGATCCGCGCTGATCACGCGGGAAGCCTTCTTCCAGGATTTTACAGACCTTCCCGTATCGTACTCCTCCTCGCCGAAGCGGCTCTTAATCGGCCCGTAGGTCCTCTCGAAGATCCTTCTGAGCTCATCTTCCTCGGCGAAAAATCTGGCCTCCCTCTCTGCGAAGGATGCGGGCTTCTCCTCTTTCCTCACGCCGGCGCGCATGCCGGTCCTGCCCGCGCCGCCGTAGGAGAGATCCTCGTCCCACTGCGTATCGTCATAGCCCAGCAGGGCCTTGCCGGTCCCGGGCCCGTCCGACGGATCCCGCCAGCCGCTGTCCACGTGCATGCGCTCCCGCACTTCATACCAGGGCACCGGCGTGCCCGCACCGTGGGCGCAAAATACCGATCCGGTCGGGTTTCTGAGGTCCAGCTCAGGGTCATAGCCCGAGGCCTCAATGATCTCTTCCGCATTTACACAGGGCTCGTATCCCTTCAAGGTACAGGTGATCTGCCCTTCTCCGCGCGTATAGGCCGCCAGCGTCTCCGCATAGTTGGCGATCTTTGACACCGGCGCGCTTCCCGTGATGACGGAGCGCCCCTCCTCCAGATCGGGCTGCGTGAAATTCGCGCCCATCTGCTGCAGGTCATTCATGGCCCTGCCCAGGGATTCCTGTGGGATCTCCAGCCGGAAGTTGTAGAAAGGCTCCAAAAGGACGCTCTCCGTCATCATCAGTCCCTGCCTCACCGCGCGGTAAGTGGCCTGGCGGAAGTCGCCGCCCTCCGTGTGCTTGAGGTGCGCCCGTCCAGTCAGCAGCGAGATCTTCATGTCGGTGATCTCCGCCCCGGTCAGAACGCCCCGGTGCCTTTTCTCTTCCAGATGCGTCATGATCAGGCGCTGCCAGTTGACTGCCAGCACGTCCGCCCTGCACCTGTTCTCAAATACCAGGCCACTTCCGGGGACGCCGGGCTCCAGCAGAAGATGCACCTCCGCGTAGTGCCGCAGCGGCTCGAAGTGCCCCACACCTTCCACCGCTCTGGCTATGGTCTCTTTGTAGATGATCGACGGATCGCCAAACCCGACCCGCATTCCCAGCCGCTCCAGAATCATGCGCTGCAGGATCTCTTTCTGCACCTGTCCCATGATCTGGGCGGTGATCTCTTTTTTCTCCTCATCGTACGTCAGGTGAAGGGTCGGATCCTCCTCTTCCAAAACAGAGAGATTCCTGTACGCTTTGAACAGATCTTCGCCGGGCGGCAGGATCACTTTGCAGCGAAGAACAGGCTGCAAGAGCTCTTCTTCCGCGCCTGCCTGCGCCCCGATTCCCTGGCCTACCCGGGTCCTTGTGAGGCCTGTCACGGCGCACACCTGCCCGGCATGGGCCTCCTGGCTTGTCTCATACTTAGTGCCCGAATAAAAGCGGATCTGCTCCACCTTCTCCGGCATGCCCTTGTCGTCCAGGCAATCCTCCAGAGGCGTCTTCACCGAGAGTTTTCCGCCGGTCAGCTTCATCCAGGTGAGCCTTGCGCTCCCGTCCCTTGTGATCTTGAAGACCTTTGCTCCAAACTGGTCCCCGTAGACGGGAGGCTGAATCAGCGTGTCCAGGCACTCCAGAAGTTCTGCCACGCCCTGCTCCCGAAGCGCGGCGCCAAACAGCACCGGAAAGAGCTTTCTCCCCGCTGTCAGGCGGCAGATGTCGTCGATCGTGACCTCTTCGCCCTCCAGGTAGCTGTTCATCAGGTCGTCGTCGCAGACTGCGATCTCTTCCTGCACGCCGTCTTCCTTAAGACTCTGCGCGAGACTTCCGGAAGAAACCGCGGCGCCCGCTCCTGGCATGATGTCCACGCATCTCGTGCTCAGCTCTTTTTTGACGGCGGCCATCAGCGCCTCTCTGTCGGCGCCGGTTTGGTCCATCTTGTTGACGAAGAGAAATACAGGCACTCCGTAGTGGTCCAGAAGGCGCCACAGCACGCGCACCTGTCCGTTCACGCCGTCCGCCGCACTGATGACCAGCACCGCGCAGTCCAGAATTCCCAGCACGCGCTCCATTTCCGTGGAGAAGTCGACGTGCCCGGGCGTATCCTGCAGCGTGTAGGTCCTCGCGACCTCTCCCCGCTCCGAGGTGAACCTGGCCTGTTTGGAGAAAATAGTGATCCCTCTCTCTTTTTCCATATCATTGGTGTCCAGGAACGCGTTGCCGTGGTCTACGCGGCCGGCGCTTCGGACCGCTCCCGTGATGTGCAAAAGTGCCTCGGAAAGCGTCGTCTTGCCGGCGTCCACGTGGGCAAGGATTCCCAGAATCATGTCTTGCTGTCTCATAGTTTTATATCCAATCCTGCTTTTGTTCTCTGTTTTGGCAGATGTTTGTGACAAATGCCCCTGTCAGGCCCGACAAAAAGTCAATTTCTGCGCAGAAAAGCAATTGTTTTACATCTGAAAATGATTATACTAAAGAAGTATTTAGATGGTAAATATTCAGTGCCGCGAAAAAAATAGTCAAAACAAGACACGGAGGCGCTGAACTATTGATTTTAGCCCTAAGGAGGAAAGGACGCATGCAGGAATACACTCCCGTCAAGGAAGGAAAGGTACGTGAAATTTATGACATCGGCGACAAGCTCATCATGGTAGCCACCGACAGGATCTCCGCATTTGACGTGATCCTGAAGAACAAGATCGTGAAAAAAGGAACTGTCCTCACGCAGATGTCCCGCTTCTGGTTTGACCTGACAAAGGATATCATTCCCAACCACATGATCAGTGTCGATGTAAACGATATGCCCGAGTTCTTCCGTCAGGAGCGCTTCGACGGCAACAGCATGCTGTGCCAGAAGCTCACCATGCTCCCGATCGAGTGCATCGTCCGCGGCTATATCACCGGCAGCGGCTGGGCCAGCTACAAGAAAGACGGCACGGTCTGCGGCATCAAACTCCCCGAAGGACTTCAGGAGTGCGACAAGCTCCCTGAACCCATCTACACCCCCAGCACAAAGGCTGAGATCGGCGACCACGACGAGAACATCAGCTTTGAGAAGAGCATCGAGGTCCTCGAGAAAGCATTCCCCGGCCACGGTCAGGAATACGCGGAGACCATCCGCGACTGCACCATCGCACTCTACAAGAAGTGCGCGGACTACGCGCTCACAAGAGGCATCATCATCGCTGATACCAAGTTCGAGTTCGGTCTCGACGAGAACGGCAAAGTAGTGCTCGGCGACGAGATGCTCACACCCGACAGCAGCCGCTTCTGGCCCCTCGAAGGATACGAGCCCGGCCACGGCCAGCCTTCCTTCGACAAGCAGTTTGTCCGCGACTGGCTCAAGGCCAATCCCGACAGCGACTACCTGCTTCCTCAGGATGTCATCGACAAGACCATCGATAAGTACAAAGAGGCTTATCACCTGCTGACCGGCGACACGATCGACTGAATACAGCCGGGAATACGGCCCGGGGCTGAGTGAGGCCGGAAGCCGGGATGCGGTCCGGGGCGGAGCGAAACCGGAACTTAATAGTTGTATGTGCAAAGAGGGGAGCCCGATCGCTCCCCTCTCTTAGTCTGTTTTCTTGTGTTGCTGCCGCTGCTGATTGGCGGACATCAAAATACTCGCGGGGCGGGCGGCTGTGCCGCGCGCGGAGGTACTGACTTACATGGAATATGAACTGATCAGAAGTAATCGAAAAACACTTGCCGTGGAGATCAAGTCGGACGGCCGCGTCATTGTGCGCGCCCCCATGCGTGTTTCCAAGCGATACATCGAGTCCTTCCTTGACGATAAGAGCGAATGGATCCGCGTCCACCGCGCGAAAGTTCTTGCCCGCAAGGCGCAGGAAGAAGCCAATCCGATCCCCGCTCTTACAGACGCGCAGCTGCGCGGCCTCAAGAAGAGAGCTTCTGTTGTGATCCCCGAGCGCGTCGCCTACTTTGCGCCGCTCGTCGGCGTCGACTACGGAACCATCACGATCCGCAGCCAGAAGACCCGCTGGGGAAGCTGCAGTTCCAAAGGCAACCTAAATTTCAACTGCCTCCTTCTTCTGGCGCCGCCCCAGGTCCTCGACTACGTCGTCGTTCATGAGCTCTGCCACAGAAAACAGATGAACCACTCTCCCCGCTTCTGGGCCGAAGTTGCCAGGGTGATTCCTGACTACAAGACAAGTGTCAGGTGGCTGAAGGAGAATGGAGGGCAGCTGATGCATCTGATCAGTTGACGGGTGTGTCACATCCAATGAATCCTCTCCAAAACCCTCAAGATCGCCGTCCCCTTCGGAACCTGCACGATATCCTGCCTCTTCAGCCCTCCCATACGGATCAGCACAAAGAAATACACGATGACCGCCGCAACAATTGAGACAGCTGTCGCGATCAGGTTAACAAAGTAAGTCCTCTCAAGAACGATCATTCCGCCCCTGAAAATGAGCTCATAGACAATCTTCGTCACTACGCCCATCACTACGGCGGCGATCACCGGCGGCCCGTAGACCTTGTAGATCCGAAGCCGCATTTTCAGGTACTTGCAGATAAAGCGGCTGTCAATAAGAAAGATCAGCACCGAGTACAGAACACTGCACAGCACTAGGGAGTGAATGCCGAGATCTGTGAAGAGGATCAGAACGCACAGGACTACCGTCTGGATCGCAAGGGCGATTCCGGCACTGACCAGCGGCATATGAATCCTTCCGATCGACTGCAGGACCGCGTTCATAATCGTTCCGACTGAATAGAAAATGACCGTCACAGCCAGCTCCGCCAGAAGGAGCGACGCCGTATCCAGCGTATCCCACTGCGGAAACAGGAGCATGGTGACCGGCTTTGCCAGCGCTATAAGTCCCACCGCGCAGGGAACAGCAATGACCAGCGTCATGCGGATCGCGTTGACGCTGCGCTTTCTCGTCTCTTTGATATTCCCCTGTGCGAAGGAAGTCGAGATGTTGGGCAGGATCGCCGCCGCCACCGCTGTCGCGATCGAGATCGGAATGTTGGTGATGACGACCGCTTTATTGGAGAAGAGCCCGTACAAAGTCGTCGTCATGACCTCCTCCCACACCCGGACGCCGATCATGATCTTCATAAAGATCGTCTGGTTCACGGAAGTCGTCAGATTCAGAATGAAGCTGCTCAGGATAAAAGGCGTGATGACCAGAATGGTCTCCTTCATGAGCGGGCCGAACGGCTCCTCCTCATGCTCCGAATCCGCCCTGACTCGCGCCATGAACATCCCGCGGTGCCTCATGTAGACCGCGATCATAAAGAGCAGCGCCACGAGAACACCGCTTCCGGTGCCCAGTGCGCTTCCCATCGCGCCGCGGATCGCCTCTGCGGTCTGGCCCTGTCCCACCACAGTCCTCATCAGGAGATAGGCCGCCAAAATACTGACCACCGCATTCGCGATCTGTTCCAGAATCTGTGAGACCGACGTCTGCAGCATGGACTGGTTGGCCTGGAAGTAGCCCCGCAGCACGCCCAATATGCCGAACAGAAATACAGTCGGCGCAAAGACCTGCAGGACCGGAACGCTGTTGGGCGGCACCAGTGCTCCCGCTCCAAAATAGAGAAGGAGGCTCCCCGCGATCCCTACCGCCAGCGCGTAGATCATGGAACAGTGGAACACCTTCTGGGCGTTTTTGTAATCTCCCACCGCCATCTTCTGCGCCATCTGCTTGGAGATGGCCGAAGGCACTCCGAAACTCGAGACCATCAGCACGATCGTGTAGATGTTGATCGCCGTTCCGTAATAGCCGTTTCCCTCGTCGCCGATGATCGCCGTCAGCGGCGATCTGTAGAGCAGTCCGATGATTCGGGACAAAATAGAGGCCGCCGCCAGGATTCCGGCCTGCGCCACAACATTTCCGCCGCCCAGCGAGGCGGTCTTTTTCTTCTTATTTGAAGTCATATTCTCTGAAGCCATATTTTGAAAAGTCCTCTGCTGTCTGTACTTTGATCCTTCTGCAATGCACACAAAAAACAGGGTGACGAGCCTGTCGCTCGTCACCCCATTATAAATGCCATTTTAAAAACTTACAACCGTGTTCAGCCGCCGATCATCCAATCGTACATTTCCTGATATTTCAGAGCGGACTGCTTCCAGGAGAAGTCGGCTCTCATAGCGCGCTCGACCATCTTGTTCCAGTCTCTCTTCTTGTCATAGTAGATCTTCTCAGCGTAGCGGACTGCATGCATCATCTCATGTGCATTGTAGTTGGCAAATGTGAAGCCCGTTCCTGTGTTCTCGTACTCGTTGTAAGGCTCGACAGTGTCCTTCAAGCCGCCGGTCTCGCGAACGATCGGAAGTGTGCCGTAGCGCAGGGACATCAGCTGGCTGAGTCCGCAGGGCTCGAACAGAGAAGGCATCAGGAATGCATCCGAGGACGCATAGATCTTGTGGGACAGCTCATCGGAATAATAGATATTCGCGGAGATCTTGTCGTTGTACTTCCAGTCAAAATAGCGGAACATGTTCTCGTATCTCTCTTCACCGGTGCCCAGAACTACGATCTGGATGGCGTCGAGGGAGAGCATCTCTTCCAGCACATAGGCGATCAGGTCGAAGCCCTTCTGGTCTGTCAGACGGGAGACGATACCGATCATGAAGCACTTCTCATCCTGCTTGAGGCCCAGCTCTTTCTGCAGAGCGATCTTGTTCTTGACCTTGTTCTTGCGGAAATCATCCACCGTATAAGGCTTGTAGATCTTCTTGTCGTTGTCCGGGCTGAAGTCTGTGTAATCGATACCGTTGAGGATACCGCGCAGGTCATTGGCACGGGCGTTCATCAGTCCGTCGAGACCCTCGCCGTAGAACTGCGTCTTGATCTCTTCCGCGTAGGTCGGGCTGACTGTCGTGATGGCGTCCGCATATACAAGGCCGCCCTTGAGCAGGTTTGCGTCTTTATAAGCTTCCAGCTTGTCCGGCGTGAAATAGTAGCCGGAAAGTCCGGTGATGTCCTCGACATCCTTCACGTTCCACTTGCCCTGGAATTTCAGGTTGTGGATGGTCATTACGGTCTTGATCCCGTGGAAGAACTCGTTTGCCTGGAATCTCTCTTTGAGATACACGGGAACAAGTCCGGTCTGCCAGTCGTGGCAGTGGATCAGGTCAGGACGGAAGCCGATTGTAGGAAGGGCAGACAGGCAGGCTTTCGAGAAATAAGCGAATCTGGTGATCTCAAAGAGCGGATCATCGGTATAAGGCTTATCTGTGGTGAAGAATCCCTCATTGTCGATGAAATAGAAAGTGATTCCGTTCTTAACAGTCTTGAGAACGCCCACATACTCACTCTTCCAGTGATAGTCCATATAGAAATGGGTGACATACTCCATCTGATCCTTGACTTCCTGTTTCATGCAGGAATACTTAGGAATCATCACTCTTACATCGTAGTACTCCGGATCAATATCCTTGGGAAGAGAGCCGACAACGTCAGCCAGTCCGCCGGTCTTGATGAAGGGTACGCACTCCGATGCGACAAATAATATTTTTTTTCTCTCGTTTGCTGCCATTGTTTGACCCCCTTGTATTGACATAGATTGCAGATTTTTGGTGATTTTATAGTAGTATTATAACCTATTCAATCAGTTTTTGTGCATTGTTCTTATAAATTCCCTAAAAAAAGTAAAGAACCGCGCCATTGGCCTTTACAGAGTGAATAATTGTCTGTGCTCACATCGTATGGGAGCAGTCTTGTCTGCGCATGGCTCATTGCTTCGCGCAAAAAGCGGAGACGAGATCTTCTCTCGTCTCCACTCCACTTTCAACTCTCTTGCCTTATTTGGCATAATCCGTCACTCTGGATTCTCGGATCACGCTGACCTTGATCTGTCCGGGATATTCCATCTCGTTTTCAATCTTCTTGGAAATATCGCGGGCCAAAAGGACCATATCAGTATCGTTGATCTGCTCAGGAACTACCATGACACGAACTTCTCTGCCTGCCTGAATAGCGTAAGAATTACTAACCCCTTTAAAACTGTTTGTGATTTCTTCAAGCTGCTTGAGCCTGGTTGTGTAAGTTTCCAGTGTCTCTCTGCGAGCACCCGGTCTTGCTGCCGAAATGGTATCTGCAGCCTGTACAATGCATGCGATCAGACTTGTGGGCTCCACATCGCCGTGATGGGATTCCACTGCGTTGATCACAACCTGGGACTCCTTGTACTTGCGGCACAGTTCAGCGCCGAGCTGTACGTGAGATCCCTCCATTTCATGGTCAACTGCCTTGCCGATATCATGCAGCAGGCCGGCTCTCTTGGCCAGACGGATGTCCAGTCCCAGTTCCCCCGCCAGCAGACCTGACAGCTGTGCCACTTCGATCGAATGTTTGAGAGCGTTCTGGCCGTAACTGGTACGGAAACGCATTTTGCCCAGAAGTCTGACGAGCTCAGGATGAATTCCGTGTACACCGACTTCAAGAGTCGCCGCCTCACCTTCTTCCTTGATTCTCGCTTCCACTTCACGCTGTGCCTTGCCGACCATCTCTTCGATTCTGGCGGGATGGATTCTTCCGTCCACGATCAGTTTCTCAAGAGCAATTCTGGCAACTTCACGGCGAATGGGATCAAATCCGGAAATAACGACCGCTTCAGGCGTGTCGTCAATGATAAGATCTACACCTGTCATTGTCTCGAGCGTGCGGATATTTCTACCCTCACGACCGATGATTCTCCCCTTCATTTCATCACTGGGAAGCTGCACGACAGAGATCGTCGCTTCGGAAACATGGTCTGCCGCGCAACGCTGGATCGCGCTGATCACGAATTCCTTGGCTTTCTTGTCTGCCTCTTCCTTTGCCTCCGTCTCGATCTCCTTGATCATGACGGCGGAATCATGTCTTACATCGTCTTCAACAATTTTTAAAAGGTATTCTTTTGCTTGTTCAGAGGTTAATCCCGAAATTCGTTCGAGTTCCTGTTGACGCTGCTCACCGAGTTTAGTGACTTCTTCTCTCTGCTTGCTCAGTGATTCTTCCTTGGACTGCAGACTCTGTTCCTTGCGCTCAAGATTTTCCATCTTGCGGTCGAGGGACTCTTCCTTCTGCTGAACCCTGCGCTCGTTGCGCTGCACATCGGCTCTGCGGTCGCGGATCTCCTTGTCCAGCTCATTTCTGGCCCGGATGGATTCTTCCTTGACCTCCAGCATCGCCTCGCGCTTCTGGTTCTCCGCAGTAGTCAGCGCCTCATCAATGATCGCTCTGGCCTTCTCCTGCGCATTTCCGATCGTCTCTTCCTGCTGCTTCTTACGGTAGTTGGAAGTTACAAGAAAAGTGACCGGTACAGAGATTGCAAGTGTAATAATCACTGCGATAATTGCAGTAGTCATACAGGAGCACCTCCTTATTAAATTCGCGTTTCACTGCCAATGCGGCTCCCGCTGACGTTGTTACGGCTCACAACACTGCGGTTCCCCGGATGGCAGATTCGCACTCAATAATTTTATACACTAAACCGGTCACTGTCAAGGGATTCCACTTCCATGGCCGCCCTTACGGATGATTGATCATACCCCTTTCTGTACAGAAAAGCCTTCATTTTATTCTTTTCTTCCCAGGTCGCATTCTGCGGGTCAAACCTGCGCTTGCGCATGAGCTTTATGATCTGCCTGATCTCGGCTCCCGATCCGCGCTCCTGACTCTCCGCACGGATCACTTCGCTTATGATCTCCGAAGGCACGCCGCGGGATTCCAGGTCCATTCGGATCCTGAGCCGGCTCCTGTCCTCCCAGTGCGCCTGCACATAGTTCTGCGCGTATCGCTCATCATTGAGGTAGTTGGCTTCCCTGAGGCTGTCCAGTACCGAATCGGCCACTTCTTCGTCAAAACCGCCGGATAGGAGCTTTTCCCGAAGGCGGCTGCAGGTATAGTCCCGCTGCGCCAGAAGTACGCCGCACTTTCGCAGGCACTCTTTCCTTTTCTGTTCAAAATCCTTGTCTGCCTCGGTCATTCTCCATCCCTTTCTCATGTTCCGCGTCTGCCGGCATGTGCCTCCTCTGCCCTGCAGCGGCAGGACGCCCCGAAACATCCCTATTGTAACAGGAGGCCGCCGCACTATCTGTCAAATAAGTGCGGCAGCCTGCTGCTGACTGTCCTGTTTATTCTGTCAAAGTTTCTGCACCACCCTCAGGCTTACAGTCCCTCATCATTTCTTACTCTTCGCTCTCCTGTGCCGCGCCCGCAGGTGCTTCCGGCGCCTTGAAGGCTCCCGCCGGATCAAGCTGATAGTATTCTCTCACCTGGCGGTCAATTTCCTCGAGGATCTCCGGGTGCGCAGTGAGATAAGCCTTGGCGTTCTCACGGCCCTGTCCGATCTTGTTGCCCTTGTAGTTGTACCATGCGCCGCTCTTATTGACGACGTCGCACTTGGCGGCAAGGTCCAGCACATCTCCCACATAGGAAATGCCTTTACCGAACATGATATCGAACTCCGCTTCCTTAAAGGGCGGCGCGATCTTGTTCTTCACGACGCGGATCCTTGTACGGTTTCCGATCACTTCTCCGCTCTGCTTGAGGGATTCGATCCTTCTCACATCCATTCTCACGGATGAGTAGAACTTCAGCGCGCGGCCGCCGGTGGTCGTCTCGGGATTTCCGAACATGACGCCGACCTTCTCTCTGAGCTGGTTGATGAAAACAACGGCGCAGTTGGACTTGCTGATGACTGCGGTCAGTTTGCGCAGCGCCTGGGACATAAGGCGCGCGTGAAGACCCACATGGGAATCGCCCATGTCGCCGTCGATCTCAGCCTTGGGCACGAGTGCGGCGACAGAGTCGATGACGACGATGTCAATGGCTCCGGACCTGACCATGGTCTCCGCGATCTCGAGAGCCTGCTCGCCGCTGTCGGGCTGGGAAATATAGAGGTTGTCGATATCGACGCCGATATTCTTGGCGTAGACCGGATCCAGCGCGTGCTCCGCGTCGATAAATCCGGCGATTCCGCCTCTCTTCTGCACTTCCGCGATCATGTGCAGCGTCACTGTGGTCTTACCGGAAGACTCAGGTCCGTAGATCTCGATGATCCTGCCCTTGGGAATTCCGCCGAGTCCCAGCGCGATATCCAGGCTCAGGGAACCTGTGGGAATAGTTTCAATATTCATCTGGACGGAAGGGTCTCCGAGCTTCATGACGGCTCCCTTGCCGTACTGCTTCTCGATCTGCAGCAGTGCCGCGTCCAGAGCTTTCTTCTTCTGTTCATTATCTATACTCATTTGATTTCCTCCGAATTGCGAACGTCTGTTCTTGTGATAGTATAGCACTCACTATTTTGAAGTGCAAGCGATTTCGGCAAAAAATCGAAAATACATTCGATTTTTTGCAGTTGCAAATACAGTTGCTTATGGAAAATGCCGGAAGCCGGCTGTAGATCTGCCATGAGAAATTTGCATCTGATTCCGCGCCCCGCAGAGCGGGCCGCCGCACGGCGGGCGCATAAAAAAGCGGACAGCGCAGTGCTTTCCGCTTCTATTATCCTTTCCGCTGTCCGTTTTTGTCAAGCACACAGAACACAGTATCAGATCACAAATTCCCTGAGTTTCCGCTTCGGGATCTGGATCTCCGAGATCACGATCCCCCGAAATGATTTCTGCTGGGCGCTCAGCGCCATGAGATCCTCGATCTTCCAGATCTCCTCTTTATAGACGCGCTGTTCCCTGCCCAAAAGCCCTTTTTTGACAGTCGGCACGTTCACTCTGACACGTGCCCCCAGGCTTGTGTACACCTCCGCCGCCCTGTCTGCGGGCGACATGTAATAAAAGTGGCTCTCCAGGGTCGTATCCTTGTCCACTTCCGTGATCAGATAGTTCCTGCACAGGGCTTTGAATCTGGTGTAAGTCTCATCGCTCTCCATGATCTCACTGTAGGTGCATTTGGCGCCAAAATAGAGCCTGTACAGGTCCTGTATTATGTATTTAAAATCGTTTCCGGGCCTTTCATCCGTCATTGAATATCTCCAATCGCGCTGCCTGAGAGCCGGATCGCCTCCCGGATCTCGTCGGGATCCATCTCGTACTCGGCCGCGAGCTCGTCGACCGTCACTTTTCTGCCGAGTTCCTCCGCAAGTTCCCTGGCTCTGTCAGCCACCAGGTTGACTTTCTCCTCGACGGCCTTCTCCGCCGCCTTTTCATCCAGATTCATGGCGATCAGATCTTCCATGGCGTCCATGATCCTGCGTCCCAGATAGCCGTCTACTTCGTCCGGGCCCTCCAGAGGAGCCAGCTGTGTAACGGCGATCAGGAGCGCTTCATTTCCCGTGCCGATCAGGTCCTCCATATAGACTTCCTGTCCGGCGTAGAGCCTTGCGATATCCACGACTTTTCGGAGGGAACACTCCACGAGTTTCTTCTGGGCCTCGCGCTCTCCCGCCATGGCGGAGAGTTTGATCGCCTCCAGTACTCCCGCCGGAGGGATCTCGATCGCATCGATCATCTCTTCGTACTCTCTGAGATGGTTCATCTCCTCTTCGGTGATCACCTCTTCGATGGGCAGCGCTTCTCCGATTCCCACGCCCTTGGTCTTTAAAAAGTCCCTGACCTGCACCATCTGGGCGTCCGTCAGGTCCAGGTCCGCAAAAGCTTCCTGCAGCTGCTCCTCTGTGATCATATTGCCGTTTTCCGCGGCTTTCTTCGCTGTCTCCTTCAGTCTCGCAAGAAACAGAAGCTGTTTTTCTCTTTCATCCATTCCGTGTCATTCTCCGATAGTAATATCCTTCGCACCGGCTGCCCGCCGTTCCGGGGCCCGGCTGCATGATCGTCTTTAGTTTCCGCTGCCCGGCGCCTGCATATGCGGTCTCTCGCCCGCCTTGACATGCACGTGAGTAAACAGATGGTCCTGACAGTATTCCTGTCCTCCCTCGCACTTGGAGCAGTACCGGAATTCCAGATCCGGGTTGTCCGCCTGGGTCCGGCCGCAGATCGCGCACCTGTGCACGACTTTTCCGGAGCCCACCGGCTGTCTGCGGGATGCGGTATTGGACCTCCCGCCGGTCCCCTGACCGGTCCTGCTGCCGAAGAGGCCCGCCAGCTGTCTGCCCTGGAAGCGCACCGGTCCCTTAAAGCGCAGGTACAAAAGCCCGATGTTGAGGAAGGTAGCCGCGATCGCGAACCGCGTGGCGCTCGACGCGCCGATGAACTCATAAAGAAGATAAGCCACGTCCAGAAGGCCCAGCCACTTGACCTTGATCGGGATGATGAAGAACATCAGAACCATGGCGTCCGGGAAAGTCAGCGCGTACGCGAAGAAGATTCCCATGTTTATATAATAAGTAGAAAACGCCATTGAGTAGTAGTCAAAATAGGAAGAGGCCCCCACCTGCGCCATCACGCCCGACGCTCCCGTCAGATAAGAGAACCCCATCCAGAGGAAGGCGGAAAGGATCGTCAGCAGAATGCCCGTAAAAATAAAGACATTGTACTGCCAGGTGCCCCAGATCCTCTCCAGCGACGTTCCTATGCTGTAATAGAAGAACATCATGATCGCTATAAAGAAGATATTGCTGGCAGACGGCGGGATCAGGATCCAGGATACCAGTCTCCAGATCTGCCCGTGCACGATGGCGTAGGGATTCAGCGTCATATAATACAGAATCTGCGGATTTATATAATAGATCACATATCCGATCAGATAGAGTATAATCAGCTTGAGGGAGAGATCCCTCACTGCGTATTTCTTAAACTTTCTCTCAAAATCGTTCATATTCATCACCTGTCATTTGAATCAGTATTTTTCAGACATTTTATCATCGCTTTATTTAAATGTAAACGAGTCCGCCCGGACAATTGTTAAGTTTGGACCGCGGCGGGAGGCTCTCGCCAGTTAACATGTTTAAATTTTGCACAATGCAATACATTGCATTTTTGAAATTGCTGACTTATACTGTTCTATTAGACGTAAAGAATTGTAATTATTAAGGTTTTATAAAGTTTTAAAGTTAGTAGGAGTTTTTCTGTGATTGCCAGGGATTTTACTTTAGGAATTGACATCGGATCCACCACCGTCAAAATAGCGATTCTGGATCCTGAACATAAATTGCTCTTCGCAGATTACCGCCGCCACCACGCCGATATCCGCGGAACACTTCACGACCTTCTCGAAGAGGCCATGGGAGATCTCGGTGAATGCACCATTCACCCTGTGATCACCGGGTCGGGCGGACTGACCCTGGCCAACTACCTGGGCGTTCCCTTTGTGCAGGAAGTCGTTTCCGTTTCTACAGCCCTCGAAGAGATTGCGCCCAAGACGGATGTCGCGATCGAACTGGGCGGTGAAGACGCCAAGATCATCTATTTCGAGAACGGCAATGTGGAACAGCGCATGAACGGTATCTGTGCCGGCGGCACGGGCTCCTTTATCGACCAGATGGCGTCTCTTTTGCAGACGGACGCCTCCGGACTCAACGAATATGCCAAGGACTACACGTCCCTTTATACCATCGCCGCGCGCTGCGGCGTCTTTGCCAAGTCCGATATTCAGCCCCTGATCAACGAGGGTGCCACCAAAGAGGACCTGGCCGCTTCCATCTTCCAGGCGGTGGTCAACCAGACCATCAGCGGACTCGCCTGCGGCAAACCGATCCGCGGCCATGTCGCCTTCCTGGGAGGTCCGCTCCACTTCCTGACAGAGCTCAAGGAAGCCTTCATCCGCACTCTGAAGCTGGATGAAGAACACACCATTGAAGTAGAGAATTCCCACCTGTTCGCCGCCATGGGCAGCGCCATGAACGCGAAGGAAGACAATTTCCTGACCCTCTCGGAGATGAAAGAGAAGCTCTCCGGCGAGATCAAAATGCAGTTTGAGATCGGCCGCATGGATCCCCTCTTCGAGAGCAAGGAGGAGTACGCCGCTTTTAAAAAGCGCCACAGCAAGGCCCGCGTAAAGCGCGGTAATCTGGCCGATTATCACGGCAACTGCTACCTGGGGATCGACGCCGGCTCCACGACCACCAAACTGGCGCTGGTCGGCGAGGACGGCTCGCTCCTGTATTCTTTCTACAGCGGCAACGAGGGAAGCCCCATCAAGACTGCCATTCGCTCCATTAAGGAGATCAAAAAGCTCCTTCCGGAGGACGCCCATATCGTGCGCAGCTGCTCCACCGGTTACGGCGAAGCCCTGCTCAAGGCGGCTTTCCTTCTGGATGAAGGCGAAGTCGAGACCATCGCGCACTATTACGCGGCGGCCTTCTTCAATCCCGATGTGGACTGCATCCTCGACATCGGCGGACAGGACATGAAGTGCATCCGCATCAAGAATCACGCCGTGGACAACGTCCTCCTCAACGAGGCCTGCTCCTCCGGCTGCGGCTCCTTCATCGAGACCTTCGCCAAGTCGCTGGACTACAGCGTGCAGGATTTTGCCCAGGCGGCGCTCTTCGCGGAGCACCCCATCGATCTGGGCACGCGCTGCACCGTGTTTATGAATTCCCGCGTCAAACAGGCGCAGAAGGAAGGCGCGGAAGTCTCCGACATCTCCGCGGGCCTTGCCTACTCCGTCGTAAAGAACGCGCTGTTCAAGGTCATCAAGGTCTCCGACGCGTCCCAGCTGGGCCGCAACATCGTCGTACAGGGCGGCACCTTCTACAATGACGCCGTTCTGCGGAGCCTG
>Ga0256404_1007968_pt1 | contig 16285 bp, 20 predicted proteins | sample RumenRJG_01DNA_FD_185990 | JGI IMG/M metagenome (GOLD analysis project Ga0256404, IMG submission 185990) | Bovine rumen microbial communities from Lethbridge, Alberta, Canada - RJG_01 | ecosystem: Host-associated > Mammals > Digestive system > Stomach > Rumen | place: Canada: Alberta | collected...
ACTGCTGAAAACAACAGTCCGTTTCTTATTTGGCCAATCTTGTCAGACAGATACCCAATTCACTTTTTGACTCAAAACTGTCTTATAGGTATTCGCCGAAGCCGCCGCTTTTTTTGTCCTCATTACCTCTCCCCTCCTCTCGAACTGCTGAGATCGGGGCTTTGCCTTGACCGGATTCGCCCCGGAAATCCGAGGCCGTCCGAAGCTATTCTATCATGAAACACAAAAGAGCGGTCAAGTCTGTTGTACTTGGCCGCTCTTTTGTATTTTAATATTTAACCCTAAAACAAGACTCTATTTTGACATTCTATTATTAGATACTAAATTATAATCCTTATTTAGCAACCTAAAACAGAATCCTAATTTTCATTCCTTTCCTATGTACCTGTTCCTGTTCGATCAGTCCTCTTGCTTTCAACTCGCCCAACATCCCCGACTTCGCCCGCGATGAAAAACCTTCTGCCTCGGGTAAAAGTTCCTTCATCTTTACAAACTGGATGTGCGTGTCGTTCCCCAGAAAAGACTGAACGAGTACCGCCGCCGCGATCTTGAAAACAGGGAGCAGCGTTTTGTCTCTCAGAACGAAATTCAAACGCGCGAACGTCCGCTCGGGGTCGGGCAGCCCTCGAAAATCAGGATTCGCCCCTGGCGCTGCCATCGCCGTCGCCGGAGCTACTTTTGAAATAACCTCTTCGACTCCCATCTGGTGATCTTCCACCTCGACAGCCGCAACTTTCTTTTCTTCCGGCACTACCGCCGGAGCTGCAACCGGCTTCGGCCTGCTAAATTTATTGTTCGCCATCGTCGTCACCTCGCACTTTTCATGATTGCGTCAAACGTCTTGTTGTAAACCGCCTTATCCTGCCTCGTGAGCTGAAAATGATAAGGTTTCCTTTTCCCCAAGTTGTTGTTTATGTGAACTCGCATTGGCCACACATGGATTTCCTTCTGTGACAAGCCATAAGACTCAAAGAACGCCGTCGCGTCATCGGTCAGCCCTTTGTCGTAGCTACCTTTTAGCGGCGACAAAAGCAGAATCGGAAAAACGTACAACTCTTTATCCGGCAAAATCTCAAACAGGCTTGCGACTCCCGTGATCTCGTCTTCCCCCATCTGAAACGGCACCACAACTACATCCGACATATCGAGCGCCTGACGGATGATTCTGGCGTCGGCTCTGGGTGGTGTGTCAATCACCACCAAATCATATCCAGCCATTGTCGCCCGATTGGGTGCAGCTGCGTCGCATATCACAGAAGTTAATCTATCGAATACTGGTTCATACTTCCCCTCTTCGACCTCGTTCATGACCTTTTTAAAAGCGTTCCTTTGCGTATCCATGTCTACCAGTAGCGTTTTCATCCCGTGCTGTAAGGCTGCTATTTCAGACAAGATCACGCTGGTCGTGGTTTTACCCACACCGCCTTTCATGTTAGCCACCGTCAAAATCATCGAATCGCCCCCTAGAATTCAAACATTACATCTAAATTTTAGCACTCTATTTTGAAATGTCAACATAGAACTCTAAAACAAAAAATCCAGAAAAGGGTAATTTTACTCAACGCATTAGCACACAATATTAGAATTATAATTTAGCGCTCCATATTTAAACTCTATTTTAACACATTAGATATGAATACTACAATTACATTTTATATTAGAATTTCATTATAACATCTTTAAATAGAATTCCATTTACATCAATCCTTGCGCGGCGTTGTCCTCGATCGCGCCCTCTCGCCGAAAATACTGCCGCATAGCCTCATAGCTCGAATGCCCGGTCTGGTTCATGATACTCCGCTCAGAGCGCCCCTGCCGTATCGCCTCAGTCACGAACCCCGCCCGCAGCGAGTGCGGCGACAAGCCGGACACTCCGGCCAGTTTTTCAGCCCGTTCCAGAATCTGCCGCACCGTCGAGACCTCAAGAGGGGAGTCCTGGATGTGGCCACTTGTCCGAATCCCCCGGAAGAGGGGAGAGTCCCCGGGTGCGTCCGGGATAAAGTCGAGCCAGGACATCGTGAGGATCAGCGGATCAAACTCCGCCGTCTCCGAATGAAAGAAAGCTTTGGTCAGGGTTTTCTTCCCCTCGGGATCGGTCTTCGAGTGGCCAACTCGAATCAGCAAAACGTCCTCGCCATCATGCTGCGTCCACTCCAGATCGCGCAGCCGAATGGCACAAAGCTCGCTCCGGCGAAACGCCCCCAGGAACCCCAAAAGGATCAGCGCCGCGTCCCTGGCGCGGCGTGCCGGATCGTACCGCTCCGCTTCCTGGATCGCCAAAATCAGCCGCCTCACGACATCAGCCGTGGCCGCCGCTGCCGGGTGCCGGGGCTTCTCACTCTCCCTGGCAAAACCGCGCAGCGCAGCAGCCACGGCGGGATCATCCGTCGGAGATGCCAGCCCTTGCAGCACATGGAGTTTTTTTATCGCCGCCATCGAGGCCTCAGCGTAGGACACAGACACCTCACGGGCACGAAGCTCAGCCAGCCAGGCCAGCGCGACTTCCGGCGACACCGGCCAGGCAGCCAGGCCGCGCTCACCGGCCCAGGCAAAAAAACGCCGCAGATGACCGGCATAGCTGCGCCGCGTTGCCGGGGCCATTGAAGATCTCAGCAGCGAGACAATCGTCTCCCGGTACTCAGCCGGAACCTCGTCCAGCTTGAGACGCCGCAGCTCCGGCGTCAGGATCAAGTCTTGCAAGTTGGCCACCTCTCTTAAAAATCAAAATCTATGACACACGCCGCCTGACGGCGGTAAAACCGGGGGGCCCTATGTCCGGCCCCGGATCAAGTTTGCCCCCTTCTCGTCGCTCCTCGTCGGCCCTTTTTCCGCAGCGGGGCCGGAAAACCTGAAAAATCCGGCCAAAAACTCAAAATCGCGGCAAAACGTCCGCCCGCGCAGCGGGTGTGTCACAGTTTTTTTTTGGGGGAAATCGCTATCACGTAAAATAGACTTATCGGGACAACCAACTGAAATCCCGCCTCCGGATCTTCCGATCTGAAAATTCCTCTGAAACAGGAAATGTTAGGTTTTTTGAGGATTTCTTTCCACACTCCCGGCTTTGGGTTTTGACCTGGGTTTTGCTTTTGCCTTTAAGAAAGTAAAATTCGCCGGCTCATCTTCCCTTTCAGCGAAATTTTACCTTCCAGCTTCAATCTCCTTCCTTCAAAGGAAGGTTTTAAGGTTTTAAGGTTTTTGCTTTTGATCTTTCTGTGGTGGAGTTTTTAAAACCCTATCTCTATATATAGATATACCACTTCGGGGAAACTGCGAAAAAACTACCAACACCGGGCGCAGCGTGCCGAAGCGGTCAGGGGCTAGTTCGGTGTCGAAAATCCAGCTGCGGTACGCCGTCACATAAAAGCGAAGTAGTTAATCACTTAAACTGTAGCAAACCGTCACTTCGATTTTGTAATAAAAATATACTCGTTCTAATTACAGAACGAGTGAGGGCGAAATTTGGATGTTGGGGCGGCCGATCGCGGCCACGAAGCGGTCATTGCCGATTTCCGGGCACGCCAAACGGCCCTGGTGTCCAGGATGGGACATAAGGGCATGAAAGCAGTATTCATCTATGTTTAGCTGGTATTTATTCGACTTCGACTAAGAGCGGATCGCCGAAAAGTCGCTCAGCGACGGCATTGATGGCGTCCATTACAAGCTCGTCGATCCGCTTGATCTTATGAATCCAGTAAACGACATTGAGTTGCCAGGAGCTGCCGTCATTGCCTACATCATTGCGGAGCCAGACGGATCGGGCAGCTTTAGTCGTAAGTTTTTTGATCTCGATCTCGGTCTGTTGCTGAATGTTTTGATCCACAACCTCGGTGCTCCGTGTCTTTTTGTGTGCTGCTGCCATAGCGTAATGCCGGAACAAGTTGCGCAGGGCGCGCCGGAAGTTCTGCGGCGTCGCGCGTGAGCCGCTGGCCTCTCTGACAGTCTGTTCGTCTTTGCCGGTATAGTTATACGTTGTCTGATATGCTAAATACATCCAGAGTCGCAGGGGACTACGAGCGCGTTTATAGAATTCATCGGCCTTGACAACCTGATAAGCGTGATTATCTCGATGGTCGATGAGCCAGCTCTGAAGCAGATCGCGGTCGATCACGATACGCCACTTACGGTCGGTGATGGGGTCGGCCTCACACAGATAGCCTGCTTCGAGCAGGGCAGTGATGGCCGCCCACATGCTGTCATGCAGCTCTCTGTTTTTGTACTTGATCCGGCGGTTGTGCCGGAGTTCAGCGGGGCTGGTAATAAGCTCGTTGCCTTCTTCTCGGCCAACGCAGATGGTGAGAAGGGTCACGAGCATGATCTTATCGCGATGGCCGAGGAAGCCGGTTCGGTGCTGGAGGCCGAAGGGCTGCGCGATGTGGCGGCCCTTCTTGCTACCGCGCGTCACGACGTGGGGAACGAGGACAGAATCATAGACGGCGTAGCCGTCTACGCGATGACGACGGAGTTTTTGGGACGCTGCCAAAATAAGGTCATGCAAGATAGGTTCGTCTTTCTCCCAGTTTTTTTGGTGTTCCGGTTTATTCGGCGTTACCGCTTTCGCGTCCGATGGCTGCGGGCGATGGCCGCGATGATACTTGTTTGCGGCGGCGACGGCCACGCGCCATTTTTCAATTTTTTTGCCCGCGTTTTTCCGCAGCGCCCAGTCGATAAGGGCGGCTTGCTCATGTGCTGCGTAACCAGACCAGTATGAGGTCACGGCGGGGATGTTGTCTTTAAGGGTGGTCTGGACCTGCTGATTTACGTCGGCAAAATTGATTTGTTGGTACTGCTTACTCATAAAAAAACCTCCTCAAGACGCAAAAAACAACTCTTGGCCTTGGGGAGGATATATTTACACACTTGCAAATTACAACGTTAAAAGCTATAATCTGCTTACAAGATAATAGTGTTTTTGTGTGCCTCCCTACAAGGCATACCAGGAAGGAGCCGGGTCCGAACCGGCTCCTTTTCGTTTATTATACTTAGGGTACGCTAGGCCGTCAAGGCGCTAAATAGGCGGCTTGTAGGCATATACCGCCCGACTGCGCATGTAATTTACACTGACAATTATACCATAGTTTTTGATCGGGCGTACTTGACATACTCCCCATGTCTAAAGCCAGGGGTTTTACGCCGTTTCTGGATAACACTTCGGGCGGCAACTCAAAATTTGCGTCTGGCAACAGTGACAGCAAATATGAGATCACGCCCGTCCGCCACAGCAACAGGACTATTACAATCGCGAGGAGCGTCCAGATAAACTTCCAGCCGTAATCATCCCAAAGTCCTCGTACAGCGATGGCGATACCCCAACCAGTTCCCAACCACATCAGCACGGATAACAGGATCGCCAAAAGATCCCAGTAGTCGTGGTGCAGCCACCAATCTTGCAACGCAAGTAGAGTGTAGTAAGGCCAGTTCAGAGGGTTTATCCATTCGGTAAATAAGGCCTGAATCGAGCACGTAACTGTTGCCACAAGGCAATAAGAGATAAGTAGTTTGTTGCTGATCCACTGCCCTGCGATTTTCGCTCGGCATAATCTCTGACGCGCTTTATCTCTTCGGTCAAAACGCTCTATTGCTTCGTCTAATTTTTGCTTGCAGGCCTTTTTCCGCGCGACAAATTTTACGATAAGGCGCTTTTCGAGTGGTCTTAGAGCGGCCTTGATGGCTGCTCTTTTTTCTTCTTCTACATGATCTTCGAGCGCCTCAAACGCTCTCCTCTGAGCGTCCAGTTCCGTTTTTCCTCTGGCGACTTCGATGATTTCGCTGTCCAGCTCGCGTCTCGCCTCGGCACGCGCCATTTGCAACGCACGCAATTCGCGTTCCTGTGCGTGTTGTACGCTGAGGGCGGCTGATTTTTTCTCCGCTTCGGCTTCTCTTTCTCGCTGGGCGGCCCTCTCCAAAGCCAGGCTGTATTGTTCCAGCACTTCGGCACGTGCTGTTTCTAGCGCGCGTTCTGCTCGTGCTCTTTCTTCTTTGCTGTTATACTCGGCCTCCGTGACCCTTTGATTCAGTTTTTGATTCTCGCGCAGCAATCTCTGATTCTCGTTTCTGATCTCTGCGTTCTTGCTCTCTCGTTCTTCGGCTTGTTTCAGCAGCAAGTCGCTGTTGTTCAGCTTCGCGAGCTTTTCGTTCAAGCTCACTATCTCTTGCAAGTTCTGACGCTTCTCGTCTTTGAGTTTCGAGTTCTCGGAGCGCAGTGTCGAGATCTCTTGTTTCAGCTCCTGGACCTCCTCGTTGTTGCTGATTATCTTGATCGGTGTTGCCTCCCATTGAGTCTCGTTCATTTCTGAAAAACTCCTTCCTCAGTTCCTCGACCCGTCTTTGCATTTCTGGGTCGCGTAACTGGATTCCAAGTTCCGCCGCCGCCCTGATCGACCGTTCGATAAACTCCGCCGAACCCTGCACATTTACAATTTTCCATTTTGCGGCAGCAATCTGCAAAGATGCGCGCACAGCTTCGTCATTGTGCCACTGCGTCACTGATATTAACTGCCCCCGATCTACAAACGCAGTTCGGCCGTCTGCTGATCTGTATGTGACGACTCGGCCAGTTCGCTCAGGTCGGAATTTTTCAATGTCATAGATCTGATAGACTGCAACCGCTCCGAAGATAATACCCTCTGCATGTCGGTATCGCCAAAGATCTGCTTCGAGATCCTTCTGCTGCTGTCGCAGCCACTCCTCGTACTTCGCCCATCTAGCATAGAGTTCGCGATACCTTCTCCGCCGTTCTTTGATTTCCTCACGCAACCGTTCTGCTTCGACTGCAAATTGATAAGCAAGCAAGCTCCTCGCTTGTCGCAATTCGTCTTTGCGGCCTTTCCAACCCTTGCTGTACATCTTTTGACGACGCTCTTTTTTGCTGGCGGCAAAAGTAACGCGGCGATCTTTAATCCACGCATCAATTTCGGCTTTTGCCTTTTTCTTCTCGATGTAAAACTCGCGACGTTGCTTGTTGTATTCGACCAAAGATTGTTCGTCAGCCGTATCGCGTGCGAGCGTTTGCGGTTTGAATTCTTTGATCGCAACCGCTGGATCGCGAGCCTCAAACTGACCGAGACGCGCGATCAGCTTTTTCATCGAGCACTGTCGCCCCGCCGTCGATAGTTTAACAGCAGTGTCACCGATCCATAAGAGACCGCCGCTGCCTTTTTGTTCGAGCCGGATGCCTTGCTCTGCGAGCTGGGCGTGCAGCGTCGCCCAGGTATCTGCCATGTAGATGATCGGCGCAGCCACTTCCTGGGCTGTCCGTTCAGCTGACATTTCACCAGTTCGTCCCTCGATGTCGCGTGCTTTTGTCGAGATTGAGCGCCGCTCTTTGGAGCGCTTTTTGTCCTGCACGACAAGAACTTTCTCGCCTTGATCGTTGACCTGCTCAACGATCTCGAAGAACTTTCCTTCTTGGTGCTGCCAACCTTGCGCAATTTCGATTTTTCTCGCCGACCGCTCGTTTGAGATCTTGTAAAGGCCGAGATCGACGGCTCTGTGAGTTTCGATGTCCACGCGATTAAAACAAATGTGAAGATGGAAATTGTCAGTGTCTTCATGCAAAGCCCAATAGCATTGATTCTCACCAAGTCCGTGTTCCTGTGCGTAAATTTCGACTGCTTCACGACATTGTTCCTCAGACGGCTCTTCGCCTTCCGGCCAGCTGATGATTGCGTGAACGACTGGATCGACAACGCGGGAGTTTTTGAGAGAGGTCAACCACATTTCCTCGTAGATTCCGCGAAGATCGGATTTTTCCGAGACCAGATTTCGCGTCCCTGAATATTTAACGCGCTCTGTTGTCTCCTCTTGGCCGGCTTTTTTGCCAGTAGCCATGTAAGAGCATAGACTCTTAAAACTGCTGCCGCCGTCCGAGCGTTTGTCAGTGATCTTGCAGATCATTAGGCGCGATCTCCTCGTTGATTGACTTGCGCAATGCCTCGTAGTCTGCAACGATCATGCTGTACAGCTTGATCTGCTCCTGCAATGCCGCCGCCGTCTCTTTGCTGTAAACAGGATTCGTGGAGTAGAGATGCTTAAACAACCCTCCGTGCTTTGCGACAAGGACGCGAAGATCATTGAGAGCGGTCAGCAGCCCCATGTTAGGCACAGGTACTTTCGCCCGCCGGAGTAACCGTCTCAAATACTCTGACACTCTGATTCCTATAAAGGCGGCATCACTTTGTGCTTTCTGTGCTTCGCTTTCCGAGAGGCGCACGGTAAAAGCGTGGGCCAATGGCTCGCCGTACTTTGTGCGTCTCATCAGCAATCACTCCTCTAAGATTTGTGGTTTTGATTTTGGATTGCGGCGCGAAGCGCCGTGCTTCTGCCCCCGGCAGGGCAGGCCCCGTTTGCGACAAGCGAAGCGCGGAGCAACGGGAGAGGAAAACGTACCGATAAGCGCGTCAGCGCATTATCGGTGCGTTTTCCTCGGCCTGTCCTCGCCGCTAAAATGAGGTTTGTCAAACATTGTCGCTTTTGCTGGCGTACCAGCGCCCTACTCTTTTTCCAGTACGAAACTGACTTCCATGCCGTCATGTTTATCGAATCTGCCGCCGTACTGCGTCGGCTTGCAGATCGTGACCTCAGCGACCTTGCCCGACTCAGTGTAGATTCTCGTCTTCGGCTTAAGAGCGGTCGTCGTTTTGAGGATCACGATCCCCTCTGCTTCGCGCCACTCCTGTACATCCTCAAGCCTGACCGGCTCCGGTCTGGTTAGCTTTGCTGGCTCTACGATCACCGCTTTATCGTCGGTGCCAGCGTCAGATTTTGCGTCGTTATCGTTTACAGCACTCGCTGCGTCATCGGACTTTTTCGCTGTCGTCGCCGTCGTTGATTTTTTGCGCCGCGGTAATGGCGCTATTGACGCAATTTTACGTGCTGTCGCGTTAATGCCAGTTTTGTTTTGAAGCCACTCGACGATCTCTTGTGGCGTCATGCCCTTACGCCTTAAAGCAATCAGTATCGGTTTTAGCTGCTGTAATGCCACCGTATCAGGCACTGCACCATCAAACAGCGCCGCCACATCTTTTTGCTTACCAAATACATCGAGTAACTGCTTGATTACATTATTGTCAACTGCCATTATAATGCCTCCTGTAATGTATTGATTTTTACATGCGTTTTACAATGACATTATACCACAAAAAATAGACGACCTCTCGTGAGATCGTCTAATGCGTTCTTATTCTTCTTCTGCCCATTTTGATCCGCGCCGTATGTAGATCGGCAGCGCTTCATATATAGTAGAAAGCGATCCGTGTTTTACTTGTCCTTCCAGTACTTTTATGTACTCTTTGTTGTCGGATTCACGATAGTCAATTACCTCTAACTTAGCGAGATGTTTTAGGGCTTTATGAGCTTTCCGGCTCGGAACACCGGTTTCAACCTCGACGATGTAACAGGTTACGTGCTTTTCTTGTTCCGGGTCTGAGTCCATCAATAGGAGATACACAAACTCCCAAACGTCTTTTTCTTCGTCGTCAAGCCACTTTGACACAGTGTTGAAAAACCACGTTCCTACCGGCGGTGCGACATTTATAGCGCGAACCCAGCGGGCATTCACTCGCTCTATATCCATGTTCTCTTCGGACATTCGCTGTGTTGCGTCGATTGCCCAAAGATCGATTTGATCCTGCGTTTCCTCGTCTAGTTGTTGACGCTTGTTGTGGCTCATCGCTAGAGTCAAACCGAGCTTTACGCCCTGATAAAACAGGTAAATGCGCGATTCTGATCCACGTTCCTGTTTCTTTTTAAGCTCGCGCGAAATTTTCAGTCGATCTTTGCGCCGCTCGTAAGCTTCGTGTTGAAGTCGTTTGTATTCTTCATCACCAAGCGTTTTCCTTTTTTCTTCTTCGTACCGCCTGTTGCGTTCAGAACTCGACATAGCCATTCCGATCACCCCCCCCTGTGCTCCCATTATACCAGTTCAGAACCTTATGACACACCGCCGCGCGTGGCGCGGGCAAAACCTGTATAATTACAAGCAAGTATTGATGTCCTAGCGAAGGAGCTACTTCGATGAAATCAACCGAACAGAAAAAAGCCGCCAAGGCGTTCGCTGAATACTGGAAGGATAAGGGCTACGAAAAAGGCGAGTCGCAAGCGTTCTGGCTCTCGCTGCTGCGTGATGTCTTTGGAGTGGAACACCCAGAACAGCAGATCGTCTTCGAGGAGAAAGTGAAGCTGGCTCATGCCAGCTTCATCGACGCGCGTATCCCTTCGACTAATGTCATCATCGAGCAGAAGGGCAGCCACGTCGATCTCTCCAAAAGTGCAGCGCAAAGCGACAGCGCCGTCCTCACGCCAAAGGAACAGGCGCAGCGGTACGGCAACGCACTGCCGTATAGCCAGCGCCCCAGGTGGATCGTCGTCTGCAACTTCCGTTTGTTTCTTGTCTATGACATGGAGCACCTGGATAAGGAGCCGGAACGGATCGAACTGAAAGACCTTGCGGACGAGTACAGCCGCCTTTCGTTCCTCACCGCGCCGACTGAGCAGACCATTCACATCCAAAAGGAAACGAAGCTCTCGACCGACGCGGGAGAGCTGGCTCACAGGCTGCGCGAGACGCTGGCCGAACAGTACCGAGCCGTGCTGGGCGACGGCTCGGGAACGCTGAAGCCTGAAGTCGCGCGCGACCTCAACAAGTTGTGCGTGCGCCTCGTCTTTTGCTTCTATGCCGAGGACGCCGGATTCTTCGGCAAAAAACAGTTCCGCGACTACCTGGCCAGCTTTCATGTTGAACACGCGCGCGGCGGTCTGATCGAGCTGTTCAAGGTGCTCGACACGCCGGAGAAAGACCGCGATCCTTTCATGAACGAACACCTTGCTGCGTTCCCGTATGTCAACGGCGGTCTGTTTGAGGGCAACGTGCAGATCCCCCGGCTGAACGAAAAGATTCTGAACCTGATCCTCGTCGAGTGCTGCGACAAATTCAACTGGTCGGAGATCAGCCCCACGATCTTCGGGGCCATCTTTGAAAGCGCCCTCACTTCCACTGAACGAAGAAGCGGCGGTATGCACTACACCAGTATCGAGAACATTCACAAGGTGATCGACCCGCTGTTCCTCGACGCGCTCAAATCGGAATTTGAAGAAATTCGTTCAATGCCTGTCATCACCGACATTCACAACAAGAACAGGAACAAGCGCCGAAACGCGCTGCGGGACTTTCAGACGAAACTGGCCTCGCTCAAGTTCCTCGATCCCGCTTGCGGCAGCGGCAACTTCCTCACGGAAAGCTACCTCAGTCTGCGCAAGCTGGAAAACGAGGTGCTGCGCGAACTTCACGGCGACGGGCTTGAAGAAATGCTCATCACGCCCATCCAGGTCAGTATCAGCCAGTTCTATGGTATCGAGATCCACGACTTCGCTGTGTCAGTCGCCAAAACAGCGCTGTGGATCGCTGAAAGTCAGATGTGGAACGAGACGGAAAAGATCACCGGCACCAGTTCCAGCTTTTTCCCACTGAAAACCAACGCCTGGATTTTTGAGGGTAACGCGCTGCTGCATGACTGGCAGCGGATCGATCCAGAGGACAAGATCAATTACATCATGGGCAACCCGCCCTTTAACGGCGCTCGCATGATGTCTCCGCAGCAGAAAACCGACGTAGAACGAGTCTTCGGCCCAGACTGGAAGAACGTCGGCAACCTCGATTATGTGACGTGCTGGTTCAAAAAAGCTGCTGACCTTATGAAAAACAGGCCAAACGTGCGCGCCGCATTCGTAGCCACGAATTCTGTGTGCCAGGGTGACAGCGTAGGCACGCTATGGAAGCCGCTCGTCAAAGACGGCATTCATATTGACTTCGCGCACCGCACATTCGTATGGGGCAACGAGGCCGACGATCAGGCCCATGTACATTGCGTTATCGTAGGCTTTAGCTGGGCACCCAATTACAGCCAAAAATTTATCTTTGATAACGGCAGTCTGACCGCAGCCACCCGTATTAACGCTTATCTTGTAGATGGCGCTGATATTTATGTCGAAAGCCGCGCCAAGCCGCTGTGCGATGTGCCGGAGATCGGCATTGGCAATAAACCCATCGACGGCGGCAACTACCTCTTTACCGAAGAAGAGATGAACGACTTCATCAAGAAAGAACCCAAAGCAGCGGCTTATTTCAAACCGTGGTATGGCTCTGTTGAGTTCATCAACCGCCGCCCGAGATACTGTCTGTGGCTGGGCGAAGCGTCGCCTGATGAACTGGCGCACATGCCGCTGTGCATTGAGAGGATCGACGCGGTGCGAAAATTCCGCCTGGCAAGTAAAAGCGCCGGAACGGTCAAGCTGGCGGAACGGCCAACACATTTCCACGTTGAGAACATGCCGAAAGGCGATTACATTGTCATCCCGGAGGTTTCATCGGAACAGCGCCGGTATGTTCCTATTGGCTTCATGGATGATTCCGTCCTTTGTAGCAATCTAGTTAGAATCATGCCCCACGCAACTCTTTATCATTTCGGCGTACTCACTTCTTCCGTTCACATGAGCTGGATGCGAGCCGTCGCTGGACGCTTGAAGAGTGATTACCGCTACTCTAAAGACCTTGTTTATAATAACTTTCCCTGGCCGCAACCTACGCCAGAGCAAAAGACTAGGATCGAACAGACAGCGCAGCACATCCTCGACGTGCGCGCTGCTCACCCCGGCAGCAGTTACGCTGATATGTACTCAGTGAAAAAAATGCGGACGATCTTCACCGATCTGCTGGCCGCACATCGTGAAAACGACCGTGCCGTGGCTGCCGCTTACGGCTTCCCGGAAAATCAGTCTGAGGCCGATTGCGTGGCTGAGCTGTTTAAGCTCTATGAAAAGCTGGTCGCAGCTCAGCAAGAGATTAGTTTGAAAGAGAGGAATAACAAATGAAACAATGCCAAGAACATTTTACTGAAGAAGAGCTCGAAAATATGAACGACATTGATTACTACAAATATAAATCAGCACTTGCACTTAGTCATTTTCGTGACTGGAAAGGTTACAGTATCACCGCACAGAACAAAGAACTAACCAATGAACACTTGATTTCGTTGGTTGACGGTTTAGGTGCTATTGAAGATCCCGCAATTATTCCTTCGGATGAAGCAAGATCAATTATCTCAAATGTGAAAATAGCCCTTGAAATGATTAGAGAAAATCTCTACTATGGAGAAATAAACAATGAATTCTGAAGACAATATGACCGATGAAAAATAGAAGCCAAGTCATTATCAGCCGTCTTGACGCCGGCTTTCTCTCACCGCTGCAAGCAGAACATGTTGTTGTCGTGGTCGATCATCGCGGGGTGAGCGTTGAAGCGGAGATCAGCTACGAGGACGGACGGCGCTTTTCAGACGCCGAAGTGCAGCCAGTGTTCCGCGTCTACGAGCACGGCAGCGAGAGCGTATATGTCGATGTCCCGACTCTGGTAGATCCCCTTCGCACCACTTTCGACCGCAAAAAAGTCAAAGGCCGAGTGCCAGATCGAATTGATACCGTCGGCACGATTGAAATTCTATCTTTTCGGGAGATGATTTGAAATGAAAAAGCTCGTATTTTCTGCGCTACTGTCTCTGCTTCTCGTTATGGGGTTTGTGATGGGAGCAAAAGCTGAGGAGTATGTTGAAGAAAACGTCTCATTCAAACTCTTTGCAAAAGAGAAGAAAAATCCTAAAGTATTCGTTGTCATTGATAAGGAAACAGGTATTCACTATATCTGCACCCCAACCGGTATTTGTCCGCGATATAACTCAGATGGAACACTCTATAAAGAACCTCAAACAAGCTACTGAGTCTTTTTAAGAAATGATCGATCTCACAGGCCAGCATTTCGGTCGCCTGACTGTCCTCGAACGGGCAGGCCGGATCGGAACCAATGCAGCGTGGCGCTGCCGCTGCGAATGCGGAAAAGAGATCGTCGTTGCCTCGAACAACCTCAAACGAGGTATGATCCGAAGCTGCGGCTGTCTGCAAAGCGAGTTGGGACATAAGCGGATAGTGCAAATGCTAGCCAAGGCTCTGCGCGACGGAACAAACATGAATATCGCCTCGAAGAAGACCAAAAGCCCGTTCGGGGTGCGCGGGATCAGCCGCAGCAGCAGCAAGAGCAAGCCCTTCGAGGCCAAGCTGTTTTTCCGTGGCAAAGTCGTTTTTCGGAAGACCTTTGCCACGCTGGAAGAAGCTATCGAAGCGCGAAAAGAGGCCGAGGAGATATACTACAAGCCGCTGATCGAGAAATGGCAGCGAGAAACGCCCCGTGAGAACGGCTCAGAATAGCCATAACTTGATCCGGGGCTGGCAACAGTACCCCCAAAAATTAAGCAGCTTCGGCATTTTTGTCGGAGCTGCGATTTTTTCAAAAAAAGGCTTGCGCGATTCGCTCACGTATGGTAAAATCACTTTATAGATTGAAAATCGAGTATATGGAAAATCAAGCGCCGTTTTACAGGTGTTTTTGCTCGAACCGAAAAGGAGTGATCTAAAAAATGCGTGATCCCGATCTTAAAGACTACCTTCCCGTCAAAGAGTACATGCAGCGTCCATACTTGAATTTTGACTTTCTCCAGGAACTCGGCTGGGAATGGGAGCATTTCAAAATCATAAGGCTACGCGAGATCATGAACTATGTTGCTGATTTTGAGGAGCCGGAACTACGCGAACTGTTCGAGCTGAAACACCAGATTGAGCTTTCGCGTCAGGAGCTGGACCTGAGCGACGACCGCATGGACTACCTGTTCACAGAATACCCGCACCTGCACTGGCTCAACGAGATTCCTGAAGACCCGCGTCCTACCTGGATGTGGGAGATACGCAAGCGGCTGCGGGAGATCGAAAAGCAGCGCGAAGCAGAAATCGCGGAAAAATCACTTATAAGGAGGAGTAAAAACAATGGCCATGTCGAGAGCTGAAATCGAGGCGTTCTTCCCGGATCAGAAGGACGAACGTAGCGTCGAATGGCGCGACACCGAGCATATCCTGTTTGCGTGCGACAACGATCTGCCGCCGCAGCTGCAAAAGAAGCTGTTCGAGACAGACGAGGAATGGCACGCTCGGCTGGCCGCGGCGGGAATTGACCGGCCATGAGCATTTATCTAACTGGTGACATCCACGGCGATGTTGAAAAACGTTTTTTCAGTTGGAACGCTCCCTGGCAGCCTAAGAATGAACCAGGTAGTCTTTCTTTTAGTTGGCTGGAGCACTGGCTGCCGTCCAGCCAGAACGACACCCTCATCATTCTCGGCGACTTCGGCGTTCTCTGGTACAACAAAGAAGATCGTGAACGGCGGTTTTGTGAAGAAGTGCAGCTTCTTAAGCTGCTCGACAAACTTGGCTGCACCGTCCTGTTCCTCGACGGCAACCACGAAAATCACCCTAGGCTGAAAGCGCTGCCGACGGTGCAGCTCTTTGGCGCGCCCGCCGGAAAGGTCGAAAACGCCGAGCACGTGTTTCATCTGCGGCGCGGCGAGATTTACGAGATCGAGGGCAAGTCGTTTTTCGTCATGGGCGGCGCGACTTCGGTCGACCGGGCAAGACGGATTCCGGGATCGAGCTGGTGGCCGGGTGAGAACATCACCGCCGCCGAGCTGCGGCACGGCCTTGATAATCTCTACGCGCATGGAAACAGAGTCGATTACGTGCTCACACACACTGCGCCGCTGCACATCGGCTTGGAGATGTTTCCTGACGAACGCGATGAGCCGCAGTTTGAAGACCCGACCGCCGAAAAGCTCGAAAAAATCTTTAAGCGGATCACGTTCAAACAATGGTTCTTTGGCCACATGCACGTAAACAGGATCATTCAGTCGGATCCACGCTTTGTCGCGCTGTTCGACCGGATTGTCGATCTCGCACACCTGGCCGAGGCCGAGCTTCCGGTGACGGGCGAGGTGTGTGCGACCCGCTTTGAGCGGAAGTTTTTGCCCTTTAGATAAAAGGATCAGATTAAATGTACGACTACAGCCAAGAGATACTGCCGCTGAGCCAGATCAAGGACGTTGTCCGCAAAGTAGCGGAAAAGTATCTGGCAGCGGAAGTGTTTTTGTTCGGCTCGTATGCGAGAGGGGAAGCAAAAGAGGACAGCGACCTCGACTTTCTCGTGTACGGCGGTGAGAAGTTTCGCCCCACCGACATTTTTGCTATGGCCGAGGAATGTCGCCTCATCCTCAAAAAGCGCGTTGACATGTTCGAAATCAGGGAAGTCGATGTCGGCACTCCGTTGCATGAAGCGATAATGAGAGAAAAGGTACGGCTGGTATGAATGCTTACACACATAGCTGAGGTATCACTAACGCGCTAACACACAGTTAGTTGA
>Ga0256404_1007969_pt1 | contig 16284 bp, 18 predicted proteins | sample RumenRJG_01DNA_FD_185990 | JGI IMG/M metagenome (GOLD analysis project Ga0256404, IMG submission 185990) | Bovine rumen microbial communities from Lethbridge, Alberta, Canada - RJG_01 | ecosystem: Host-associated > Mammals > Digestive system > Stomach > Rumen | place: Canada: Alberta | collected...
CTGAGGACCTCAGGGATGGTGACGCTTCCGTCAGCATTCTGATAGTTCTCGAGGATGGCAACCATGGTCCTGGGAAGGGCCATTCCGGATCCGTTGAGGGTGTGGACGAACTCGCTCTTGAGGTGGGGTTCGGGCCTGTACTTGATCCTGGCGCGCCTGGCCTGGAAGTCGAGGAAGTTGGAGCAGGAGGAGGCCTCGAGCCACCTGTTGCTGCCGGGTGCGAAGAGCTCGATGTCGTAGCACTTGGCGCAGGAGAAGCTCTGGTCGCCGGTGCACAGCAGGAGGACGTGGTACGGAAGACCCAGAGCCCTCACGAGTTCCTCTGCGTCGCCCCTGAGTTCCTCGAGTGCCTGCCAGGAGGTGGAGGGCTCCACGAACCTGACCATCTCGACCTTGTTGAACTCGTGGACACGGATGATTCCGTTGGTGTCGGCGTGCTTTCCGACCTCCCTCCTGAAGGAAGGCAGGTAGGCGGTGAGCTTGAGGGGCAGGTCCTCCTTGGTGAGAATCTCGTCCTGGAGCAGGTTGGTCACGGGGACCTCGGCGGTAGGGTTGAGCCACAGGTCGTCCCTCTCCAGCCAGTACATGTCGTCCTTGAGGTTGGGGTACTGTCCGGTTCCAGTGACGGCCGCGGTGTTCACGACCACAGGGGGGAACACTTCGGTGTAGCCCTGCTTCTTGTGCATGTCGAGGAAGAAGCTGATGAGTGCCCTCTCCAGCCTTGCTCCGTCGCCCTTGAGGCAGTAGAATCCAGATCCTGCGACCTTGACGGCCCTCTCGAAGTCGACGATGTTGAGGTCCATCATCAGCTGGGCGTGGTCCTTGGGGGTGAAGTCGAACTTCCTCTTCTCTCCCCACTCGTAGACGACCACGTTCTCGGTGTCGTCCTTCCCGATGGGAACGTCGTCGGCGGGGATGTTGGGGATGTTGAGGATGCAGTCCATGCGGATTTCCTCGAGTTTGGCCATCTCGTCATCGTTGGCCTTGATCTTGTCCCCGACCTCGCGCATCTCGGCGCTCTTCTTATCCTTCTCCTCGCCCTTGGGCATCTTGGAGATCTCCTGGGAGACGGTGTTCCTGACCTTCCTGAGCTGGTTGTTCTCCTGGGTCAGCTGTCTCCACCTTCCGTCGGCCTCGAGGAATCTGTCGAGGATGGCAGTATCTTTGTTCCTGTGGACGAGCATTTCCCTGATCTTATCGGGGTTGGACCTAATCACTTCAATATCGAGCACGGTATGTCACCTTAGTTATCGGATTTCTTCTGGCACTGGGAATCCCAGGTCCTCTTGTCCGTGAGGATGATCACTCCTCCGCGGACATCGACTATAACGGAGCCGGTGGCCGCGGCGATCTCTTCCGCCACGGTCTTCGTGTCTGCCTCCGCGTTGTTCAGTACTTTCACCTTGATGAGGCGTCTCTTCTTCAGCTGCTGGACGACCTCGTTGTTGAGGTTCTCGTCGACCCCGTCCTTTCCCACGTGGACGGTGGGGTCGATCTCGAGTGCGCGCCTCATGAGTTCTTTCTTCGCCTGGCTTGCGGTCATTTTCTCTGCTCCTTGAGATAGGGCATGCGCCGGACCTCGCCGCAGGCACATCCCGATGTTATCTTTCCGCCGGTCAATCTGACTCTGCAGTTGATCCCGGGCATCATCGGGAGCAGGCACTTCTTGCAGTACCTGAAATCACGGGGCATCTCCGTTTGGGCTTTCCCGCATATCGCACGGGCCAGTTCGACGTAGCGTCTGGCGCGGTCGTCCCTGCCGTCCCTGACGGCCTCGCAGGCGAGTCCGGTCAGGATGGACACGCGCTCGTCGCCGATTTTACGGACGTCCTTGCGGGGTATGCGTTTAGCCATCGTATCGGCCACCCTACCGTGGGACTACTATAAAACGTTCTCTCGCACGGGCGTGCGTGTAAGGATTGCCGACCGCAGCGGAAGGCACCGCCGAAGGCAGGATCTTCCGATATACCCAGATGTCGAAATGATGATTGTTTCCATCCCAAAAGGGAGCAGATCGGCACTCTTCTTCCCCGAGCCATCGTCCCAGCCAATCCCTTTATTATATAGGTGGGCGTACGGAAACGAAAGGTGTTCACCGTGCAGACATCGGGATACGAGCAGGCAACCCTAACGGCTGAGGTCGTGGCTTTCGATGTATTTGACACCCTGATCACACGCCCGTTCATGAGGCCGACCGATCTGTTCCTTTTCATGGAGACTGAGTATCAGGCCGAAGGTTTCGCCAAAGCCCGTGTCCTGGCCGAGAAGCTGGCCCGCAAGGAGATCCGTCAGGAGGTCAATCTGGACGAGATATACTCCCTGATGGACGGGAAGTACCGCAGCCTGGAGGAGAAGGAGATTGAGCTGGAGACCGAATTCTCTGTGGCCGATCCTTACGCCAAGGCTCTCTACGAGTCAGTGCTGGCACAGGGGAAGAGGGTGATCCTCGTCTCGGACATGTATCTGCCCGAATCCGTCCTCAGAGGCATGCTCGATGCCAACAACTACTGGGGTTACGAGAAGCTCTATCTTTCCAATGCGGCAGACTGCAACAAGGCTTCCGGTGCCCTGTACAGATACATCCTCGGGGACCTGGGGATATCCGCAGACCGCATAGTGATGATCGGCGACAACAGGAAAGCGGATGTGGACAACGCCGTCAAATACGGACTCAGGGCAGTCAGATGGATCCCCCTGAAAGAGAGGTATGCCGTGTCCCACCGTAAGGAGATGGCCTTCTGCCGGAAGGACAGAAGCGCCGGGGCCTCGATGCTCGTAGCGACCGACATGCTCATGGGAGCCATCGATGCGGAGAAAGGGTACTGGTACGATATAGCCAGAAGGTTCGGAGGACCCATGGCATACTCTTTCGGAAATTACCTGATCCGCAATTCATCCGGGTTCGACAGGATAATCTTCTTCTCGCGCGACGGACACATCCCGATGCTTGCCTACCAGGAGCTCGGCGGGGATCTTCCGGTCAGTTATGTGTACTGTTCCCGCAAGCTGTGCACCGCGATGGCGAACCTGAACCTCACCGACAGGGATGCACCGTACACGGTCCTGAAGTACCTGTATGCCACCGGCAGACTGGCGGATGAAAACATCGCTTCTATCGATGATTTCGAAAGTGCCAGAGACTATTTCGAGAAGAACTCGGAGGCGGTCCGCAAGGCATGCGACGAAGCTCTCGAAGGCTACCGTTCCTACTTGGAGAACGAGCTTTCCGGTGCACGCAAGGTGCTCGCAGTGGATACCACCACCATGAGGTACACCTCGCAGTCCCTGGTGACCGGATGCACCGATGCCGAGATCACCGGCGCCTATTACGCGACCACCGCGGGAAGCACTCTGAAGCACATCGTCTACACTGACCGTACCGGTCAGCGTCTCACATGGTCATATGTCAACCTGGCCGAATTCTTCTTCAGCAGTCAGGAATCCCCGCTGGAGGATGTCCGCGACGGGAAACCTGTATTCAGCAGCGACGTACCTCCGGAGGAAGCCATGCGCCAGAAGGTACAGCCATCGATGGAAGAAGGCCAGCTCGATTACATCCGTTTCGCGTCCAGTATCTTCCACGGCAGGAGGATCTGCTACGATCCGGATACCGTGGACGGGTGGCTGAAGGTCCTGATTTCGTACGAGAAGGGAAACGACACCGAGAGGCTCTCGGGATTCAAATGGGGAGTCGACAAGGGACACCTGGATTACCGTCCCCTGCTGTTCAGGGCATCCCAGCTGCCTTTCGCTCTCAAACAGAAGATCGCCGGCAAGCTGAAGTGAGCTCTTCATTTTCGGAACGATGTTTTCCCCCAAATCACCAGCAATAGGGTTATATAGCGTTTGGAGTTTGGGTGTTCTATTCACTAAATAAAAGGTGGCATCAATGGTAAGAAAACCAGCATCGATGTACAGAAGGATCACGGGAATGGCCTACACTCGCCGCGAGTACATGGGCGGAGTTCCCGCTGTAAGGATCAGTCAGTTTGAAATGGGAAACGTCAGGAAGGAAGCAGAGTTCCCCGTCGTTTTCACCCTCAAAGTAAAGAACCGCGTTCAGGTCAGGCATACTGCCATCGAGGCAGGACGTATCGCCGCCAACAGGGTACTTTCCAAGCTCCCCCTCGAGAGCTACCACTTCAAGGTCAGGGCATACCCCCACGTCGTTCTCAGGGAGAACAAGCTCGCAACCGGCGCAGGAGCGGACCGTGTTTCCAGCGGAATGCGCCGTGCATTCGGAAAGACCGTCGGAACCGCTGCAAGGCTTGAGTGCAACCAGGCAATCTACACTGTCTACACCAACCCCAACAACGCTGCCGCAGTCAAGGACGCTCTCTGGAGAGCATCCATGAAGCTCCCCTCCCCCTGCTACGTCGACGTAGAGAAGGGACTGGAACTCGTCCACTGATGCTGTTCAATCTACAGATTGATACTATCGAAAGCTGGATCCGCGACAGGGGGTTCACCTCTGTCGCCCTCCAGCTTCCTGAAGGGCTCAAGCTCCGGGCCATAGAACTTTCTGAACAAATTTTCAAAGATACGGGAGCCAAGGTCGTAATTCTGGGATATCCGTGTTACGGTGCCTGCGACCTGTTCACCGGTTACAAATCATACGCACAGGGTCTGGTCCATTTCGGCCATTCCCCCATACCCAATCTCCCCCAGGACGATGACGTGCTCTACATCGAAGCACGCGCCGAGGTGGAGATCGACGCACCCCTTGCCGCATATACCGACAAACTCCCGGGGTCGGTGGGACTTCTCGCTTCGGTACAGTATGTGCACCTTCTGCCCAGGGCCAAGGAGATAATCGAATCCACAGGCAGGAAGGCACTCATCGGCAAGGGCGACGGGCGCATATTCTATCCGGGACAGGTACTCGGATGCAACTGTTCGTCCGCCATCGCTGTCCAGGACGAGGTGGACTGCTACCTGTTCCTGGGCGAGGGCGATTTCCATCCGCTCGCAGCCACCTTCGGAGTGAAGAAACACGTCATCATCCTCAATCCCGTCACGGGAGAGATCCGTGACCTCGATGATAAGCGCGACCGCATCCAGAGGAGGCGTTTCGCCGCCATCTGCGCTGCCGACAAGGCAGAGAGGTTCCTCGTGATCGTGTGCGGGAAAGTCGGTCAGTGCCGTATGGCCGCAGCCGATGATATCGAGGAGAAACTGAGGGCCGCAGGCAAGGAGGTCTACCGTCTGGTTACGGACGAGGTCTCTCCGGCCGCATTGATACATTACAGGGTCGACGCATACGTGAACACGGCATGTCCCAGGATAGCCATGGACGACTCCGTGAGATACGATCATCCTATGCTCACGATCCCGGAGACCGAGATAGTCTTAGGCCTCCGCACATGGGACGATTACGTCTTCGATTCGATCTGACGCGGATTTTTGATGCCGTGCTCTTTCATGTACTTCTTCGCACCCTTCTTTATCCTGATGTTGAGGATGACCACCGACGACATGACCAGGATCATCCCGAGGATGTTGGATGCGGATAGCGATTCCCCGAAGAAAACGAAGCCGACCAGTGCGGCTGCCACGATCTCGACCATGTTTATCACGGAGATGGTGGTGGCTTCGATGTATCTGGCCGAGACCGCCATGAGGAACATGGGAATCAGGGTGAGACCGAGGCCGAATACCAGTGCGTAACCGATACTGTCGAGAGTGGCGACGACCGATACAGTATGTCCGAGGTCTACGAACGGCAGGTCTATCAAAGCGGATACGAGGAAACAGTAGAACACGAACGTCTCCGGGTTCTTTCCCTTTCCGACGTAGATGCTGTTGCCGATGAGGTACAGTCCGAAGCACAGTCCGGAGAACAGTGCGCAGAGGATACCGAGGGTGTTGCTGTTGCCCATGTCGAAGAACCCTCCGGTGACCAGCATGCATCCCAGGAATGCCACGAACATCGCCACGAGTTTCCTGGAGGTGATCTTCTCGTGGAATATGAACAGCGACAGAATCAGGGTATAATAGGGGAAGGTCATCTGCAGTAAAGCTGACAGTGCCAGCGTCGTGTTTTCCTGTGCTTTGAACAGTGCGATGTCAGAGAGCAGTTTGACCGCACCGAACGCGACCAGGAACAGGATATCCTTCCGGTCTACCGACAGGACCTTCCTGTCGGTCAGGATTATGATGACGAACAGGGCAGCGGCGGTAAGCGACTGCCTGATGAACGAGATGTCGAATGAGTTAAGACCGAGGGCGAAGAAGTGGCGGGTGCAGACTCCGAGGAAGCCGAAAATGCTGCAGCCCATGCTAGTAATATGATAGCCTGCCTGCGATCCATAACACGACTTGTGAAGGAATGCGAGCCTATATTAAGGGGTTACCGTGCACACGCGCGCCCGCACGATAGTCCTAAATAATCTGCGCAGGATATTCGGGGTATGCTCAAGTCCGATATTCTTTTGGACGATGACCTTCCGAACGTCAAGGTCGGAATCGGATGCGCCCCCGATTCGAAGTTCGTAGAGGTCAGTGTGCGCGCACTCAACAATCCCAATGTCATCATCTACAGGGACCCCCAGAAGCTCGCTGACGATCTGGCCAGCGGTGCCATCGATGCGGCGGTCCGCGGAGATATGTCATCTTCCAAACTGCTCCCCCTCGTCAAGAAGGCCCTGGGTCTCGAGATGCTTCAGAGGGTAGTCATCATGGGCTACAGGGACAGGGCAGTGTTCATCGCACCCGTCGGAATCGACGAGGGATGGACCGTCGAGGACCGTGTCTCCATGGCCGAACGTTCTGAGGCCCTCATGCAGAAGCTCGGATGCGGCGACGTCCATATCGCCGTGATGTCCGGCGGAAGGGACGAGGACATCGGAAGGATTGATGTTGTCGACGAGAGCATCACCGATGCCGTCGAGATTGTCAAACAGCTCAAGAGGAAGGGATACAACGCATACGATGCGGAGATCCTCATCGAGGATGCAATGGAGGATGCTGATCTCATCATCGCACCCAACGGCATCACCGGCAACCTGATCTTCAGGGTCATGCACTTCCTCGGCAACGCACCCGCATTCGGAGCGCCCCTCATCAACAGCGACAAGGTCTTCGTGGACACCTCCCGTGTCAAGACCGATTTCACCGATTCGATCGTTCTTGCGATGAAGCTGGCGGGGATGAAGCAATGAGCATCCTCGAGATCGACGGCGAACATGCGGGAATCAAGTACTCCGCCTGCCACTTTATCCCGAATCACGAGAAGTGCTCCAGGCTCCACGGCCACAGCTATGTCATGCGTCTCCGTCTCGAAGGGGACATCAACGAGGAGAACGGTATGATCATGGATTTCGTCATCCTCAAGAAGATGCTGAAGCAGATGATGAACGAGATGGACCATATGGTCCTCCTGCCCACCAAGTCGGATATCGTCCACTTGGAGGAGAAGGACGGGCTCATCTACGTGGAATGCAACGGAAAGAGGTACATGTTCCCCCGTATGGATGTGGTCCTTCTCGACGTCCCAACCACCACTGCGGAGGAGATGACCAAGATGATGACCGAGCGCATGGTCCGTGAGGTCGACTTCCCCAAGAACGTGAGATCCGTCTCCGTAGGTCTCGACGAGGAACGCGGTCAGACCGCCTGGTACACGGTGGAACTGAAATGACTCAGAAGGCTGTCGTACTCCTTTCCGGAGGACTCGATTCGACCACTACCCTGGCCCAGGCCATCGAGGACGGATGCGAGGTCACCGCGCTCAGTTTCAGATACGGTCAGAGGCACACCAGGGAGCTGACCTCTGCCGAGAATGTCTGCAAGCACTACAATGTGAACCACGTCGTCATCGACCTTAACCTCTCCTCGTTCCGTTCGGCCCTCACCCGCAAGGACATAGACGTCCCCATGGACCGCGAGGGGAACCTGGCGGAGAACATCCCCATAACCTACGTTCCTGCCAGGAACATCGTGTTCCTGAGCATCGCAGCCGGACTCTGCGAATCCATCGATGCCGACAGGATATACATCGGAGCCAACGTGGTCGACTACTCCGGATATCCCGACTGCAGGCCCGAGTTCTTCGAAGCCTACGAGCAGATGCTGGCCAAAGGCACCAAGACCGGTGTCGAGGGTCACCCCATCAAGATCATGCTGCCCATTCTCCACAGTTCCAAGGCGGACATAGTCCGTACCGGGAAGAGGCTCGGGGCACCGCTGGAGCTCACCTGGTCATGCTACAACGGCGGGGACAAGGCATGCGGCCACTGTGATTCCTGCCGTCTGAGACTGGAGGGATTCAGGCAGGCCGGATACAGGGACGAGATCCCCTACGAGGACGGTGTCCAGCAGTGAGGATAGTGGAGACCTTCCTGTCCATCCAGGGCGAAGGCCTGATGATCGGCCGCCTCACATTCTTCATAAGGGCGGCAGGATGCAATCTCAGGTGCGCATGGTGCGATACAAAGTTCTCCCTCGATCACAAAGCAGGCACTGACATGACTGTGGACCAGCTGATTGAAGCGGTCGGATCCACCGAGAATGTATGTTTCACGGGCGGAGAACCTTTGGAGCAGCCCGATGCGGAGGAGCTCCTTCAGCGTCTCGTCGACGCAGGGAAGACCGTGGTCCTGGAGACCAACGGTTCTAAGGATCTTTCCGATGTGCCAGCATCCGAAAGGATCATCATCAGTATGGACATCAAGTGTCCCTCTTCGGGGATGCAGGACCGCATGTGCATGTCCAATCTTGGCATCCTCTCCAAGAAGGATCAGCTCAAGTTCGTGATCTCCGACAGGACCGATCTCATCTATGCCGAGAGGTTCCTAGAGGAACATCCCGTTGACACCAACGTCATATTCAGTCCGGTGGGCGGAATGGACCTCGGTTTTCTGGCGGAAGAGGTCGTTTCCAAAAAGTTGGATGTAAGAGTGCTTCCCCAGCTCCACAAGATTATCTGGGGAGATAAGCAGGGAGTGTGAGGTGGGGCCTCACTGCTTCCCTTCGAATTTCTTTTCCAGATCAATCCTTCTTTTCAGGTCGTCGAGGTTCTCCTCGACGGTGCCGTCGGCATCGTACCACACACGGATCCCGGCCTTCTGCAGGATCTCGAGACCGTGCATTCCGATACCTCCGCAGATCACCGCGTCCACTTTGAGGGAGGCGATGGCCTCGGCCACTTTGTAGCCGGCCATCTCTTTCTCGGAGAATTCGTTTTGGACCACGGTGTAATCGTAGGTGTCCAGATCGACCATGAGGAAGTAGGGGGAGTGACCGAAGTCCTCCCCGACGAGTGCACCGAGGTTGTCCCCCTCGGCGATGACTCCCACTTTCATTGGGACATATCCTTCTTCTGGGCCTTGAGGACCTCAGGGTGGTTCTCGATCGTGTCGACGATCTTTGCTACCACCGACTTGAAGGCCTTGGCGGATGCGCTGTCGGGCTCGGCGATGACGACGGGCATTCCCTTGTCACCGGAGTTCACGACGCCTGCCTCGAGAGGGATGCGTCCGAGGAACTGGATTCCGAGCTGGTTGGCGGCGTCCTCTCCTCCGCCGGATTTGAAGATGTTGGTGACTTCTCCGCAGTGGGGGCAGACGAATCCGCTCATGTTCTCCACGATACCGATGATGGGGATGTTGGCGATGCTGGAGAAGGTGACGGTCTTCCTGGCGTCGAGGAGGGAGACCTCCTGGGGCGTGGTGACGATGACGGTACCGTCCGCCTTGGGGATGAGCTGGATGATGGACAGCGCCTCGTCTCCGGTTCCTGGGGGCATGTCGATGATGAGGTAGTCCAGGGGACCCCAGTTGACGTCCTCGATGAACTGCTGTACGGCGCTGGACCTTACGGGACCCCTCCAGGTGAGGGCGGAGTCCTTGCTGGGCAGGAGGAAGGCCATGGAGACCAGCTTGAGGGACGGAGGGACGTCCACGGGCACGAGGAGACGGTTGTCGTCCACGCTGAGCTTCTCGTCCTCCACATGGAACATCTTGGGGATGTTGGGTCCGGTGATGTCCACATCCATGATACCGGTCTGGTACCCCTGCATGGAAAGGGTCTCTGCGATGTTGGCGGAGACGGTACTCTTTCCGACTCCTCCCTTTCCGGAAATGACAATGATGACGTGTTTGATGTTCTCGAGGGTCCTGAGACGCCTGGTCTCCTCCTCGATCTCTTCTCCGGTGAACATTGGTTTGCTCATGAGATTACTCCTGAGCCATGCAATCCGCTATACAGTTAAAAATCTGTCCTGTAGGGCCGTTAACTTTATCCGGGTCCAGACAGACATGTTTAACTAATTTCTTCCCTGTATCAGGATTATGCCCATAGGAGATCCCCACGGGGGCAACTTCACTTACACAGACGAAGGACTTCCCGAATCCGTTTTCATGGCGAGCGTCCCTTCGAAGGACCCGGAGAAGGCCCTGAAGTTCTACCGTGACATACTGATGATGGATGTGCTCTATCACGGGTCCGAAGAGGCCGTGGTCCGCCGCGGAAGCGCTACCTTACGTATATTCCGTTCGGAGAACACGGGGGTAGACACAGGCATCTTCATCGGTGTGGAGGAGCCTTACGATTTCCACCGCAGGATGATCGATGAGGGCGTACGTTTCAAGATGGATCCCAAGAGGCTTCCCATGGGTGTGGCGACCTCCTTCTTCGACGATGACAACAATGTCCTGTATGTCATCGAGACAGGCGCCGTGCCCTGCGAAGAACATAAATCCTGAGCGGGGATTGAGAGTCCTATGAGAGCCCTCATCCTCAACGGCAGTGCCCGTCCCATTGGAAGCACCGGCAACATCGTGGGAGATATCATCGAAGAATTGGAGAAGGGTGGGGTCGAGACCCTGCACGTTCCTCTCTATGAATATCATTTCACCCCGTGCAATGCCTGCCGTACCTGCGAGATGAGGGGCGACGGCATGTGTGCCGACGTCACTGACGGGACCAACGAGATCCTCGACGTGATGAGGCAGGCCGACCTCATAATCCTGGCCGCGCCCGGTTATGCGGGCGGAGCACCCGGAGTCATGAAGCTGTTCCTGGAGAAGGCTGCCTTCGTCCTGTCCAAAGGCGACAGGGGACTCCATGGCAAGTACGGTGCGGTCATCTCCGTGGCGGAGCATGACGGTGCCGATGCCACATACAACGAACTCGTCTACTGGATGCTGCACAGCGAGATGCTCGTGATCGGCAGCTGTCCTCTCACTTCCTTCAAGACCGGTTTCGACGACTACCGCAAGGATGTCTTCGGAATGAAGGGTCTCAAGAACCTGATCTCCCATATCCTGGAGATTGCAGACAAGGAATGATAGGGCCCGAAGGCCCTGTTTATCGGGTTTCAGATAAAGAAGAATCCGCAGTTCTCGGCGACGCAGGCCTTGGCCATGGTCTCCATCCTTTCCACGGGTCCGGAGTAGCGGTGGGCCGCCATCTTTCCCTCCTCGATGAGTGCGGGCTTCAGGACCTCGCATTCCCTGAGGAGTTCCTTGGCGTCCTCGGCGGAGAACTTCCTGCCATCGGCCGCAGCATCGATCGCGGATGCGATGATGGGGCAGTTGTACTTCTGGGCGATCTCCGGGAGCTTGGATGATTCGGGGCCGAAGGTACCGATACAGTCCTTGCCCTTGTTCCATGCGAGAGGACAGCTGGCACATGCCTCGTCCATCTCCTCGAAGGTGAGATTGTCCCATGCGTTGATGCGGTCGGTCTGACTGCATTTGGACATGACCTCCGCTTTCTTGGACTCGTCCAGTTTGGTGAGGTCGACCCATCCGTTGGGGATCTTCTTGGCGAGGGGTTTCAGGATCGCCAGGTCCTCCTCGTTCTTGATCCTGTCCATGAGGAAGAGGGTGTTCTTGTCGCTGAACCTGTTCCTCTTCATGAATGCCTCGTAGTCGGGGAATGCTTTCTTGGCATCCTCGATGGATACCGCTTCGTCATATTCCTGGAGTTCTACGAAATCTTCCTTGCTGACCATAACCTTGACGAGCTGGAGCTTAAGAGCCCTGCAGGGTGCCCTCTCAGCATCCATCTCGCATACCGCGATGTCGACCATGCAACCGACAATGCAGTACCCATATTTTAGAGGGCGTCCAGCCCGACAATCATTTATCCCTGCCTAGACATTAACTACCATTATGGCAGACATCAGAATACGCAAGAGGAAGAGGCTCAGAAACAAGGAGACCAAGGCGCTCTCCGAGGAACTGGAATCCGTTCTCGGCGTGCCGGTATTCTCAGACAGCGAACCTGTCGACCGTGCCGAGAGCACTGATATGGACCTTATCATCGTGTCCAACGACATCCTCGGTTTCATTATCGACGAGAAGCCGTTCCTGACCGTCAGGGGAGTTCTGAAGTACAAGCCTGTGAAACGTTTCGTGACCGTTGATATGGGTGCCGTACCGTTCCTCACCAACGGAGCCGACTGCATGGGTCCCGGTATCGTTGATGCTGATGAATCCATCCAGGAAGGGGACTTCGTATGGATCAGGGACATCAAGAACCAGGTGCCCCTAGCCGTCGGACAGGCCCTCCGCTCGGGAGCGGACCTCAAGGCGAAGAAGCCCGGCAAGGCCATCAAGAGCATCAACAATGTTGGCGACAAGCTCTGGAAAGCCGGCGAGTGAGAGCATGACCCAGGCGAAGACAGTTCACGATCCGGTCCACGGAAGCATCAAGGTGGACGGACCGTTCCTCGAACTCCTCAACAGGCACGAGATGCAGAGGCTGAGAGGGGTCAAGCAGCTGGGATTCGCCAATCTCGTCTTCCCCGGTGCGAACCATACCCGTTTCGAACACTGTCTCGGTGCATATCATCTCGGAGGTCAGATGGCGGATGCCATCTCCCTGTCCAAGGAGGACAGCGACGAGGTCCGTGCGGCAGGTCTTTTGCATGATATCTGCCACGCACCCTATTCCCACACCCTCGAGGGAATCATGGAGGAAGTGACCGGCCTGGACCATATGGAACTGGCCAGGAATCTGGTGTTCGGAAAAATCAGGACCTTCCGCGAGAGGGACCGGGACCTCTTCGACGGAGAGGAGACCATGGCCGAGGTCATGGAGGCCGAAGGCATCGACCCCCAGGCCGTATGCGATCTCATCGCATACCCAGAGACCACCAAACGTGAATCGGATCTCCTCACTTTCGAGAGGGGCCGCGACGACCATTTCCCCTCCAGGGACTATATCCATCAGATCATCCACGGACCCGTGGACTGCGATCAGATGGACTACCTGATGAGGGATGCCCATTACACCGGTGTGGTCATGGGCAACATCGACATCGACCGTATACTGTCGACCATGAGGGTCGTCAACGACAGGATATGCATTTTCCACAGCGGAGCACCTGCGGCCGAGGGTCTGATGGTTTCCCGTTCCCTGATGTACACCTCGGTGTATTTCCACCCCACCGTCAGGGTGATGAACCGTATGATAACCAAGGCCGCCCTGGCATCCGGTCTCGATCTCCGCGACATGTATCTGTGGGACGATGCCGATATGGCTCAGGCCATGTTCTCCTGCGGAGGAGACGCCTCCCGTATTATGCGCAGACTGCAGAACCGCATGTTCTACAAGAAGGCCGTCTTCCTTTCCAACGAGGAGATGACCGATGATCTGGCACATCTCCTATCAGAGTACGAATCCCCCGCTAAGCGTCTGGTCCTCGAGAAGGAGATCGCCGACCGTGCCGGTGTGGAGACCGCCGACGTCTGTGTGGAAATGCCGCCTTCCTCCGACCTCAGATCGACGATGAAGATCGGTAAGACCGATGTCTCCATAGTCAACGAGGAGGGCAAGGTCAGATCCCTTGTCAAGACCTCCTCCATCGCAAAGGCTCTGCAGTCCAGGGATTCGTTCGGTTGGTCGCTGGCCGTGGCCTGTCCCGAAGAGTCCCGTGAAGCGGTCCAGAAAGCCGCCGTAAAAGTCCTGGGCCTCTGATCAGCCCTTCACGACGCCGATGGGCGTGAGCTTGGCAACCTTTCCGGTGAGTCCCGCGTTGCAGACGACCTCGATGATCTCGTTGACATCTTTGTATGCGTCGGGAGCCTCCTCCAGAAGTCCGGCATCGGAACCGTTCCTGAGGTAGATGCCTTCGTCAGCCAGTTTCTTCCTGACCGTTTCTAGATTGAGGTTCTCGATGGCAGCCTTCCTGGACATCTGCCTTCCGGCACCGTGGCAGGTGGAACCGAAGGTGTCGGTCATGGCACCCTTGCGTCCCGCGAGGACGTAGGTCCCGGTGGACATGTCGCCGGGAATCAGCACAGGCTGTCCGTAATCCCTGTACTTCTGGGTAATCTCGGACCTGCCGGGAGCGAACGCGCGGGTGGCACCCTTCCTGTGGACCAGGACCTCGGTCTTGTGGCCGTCGTAGTCATGGGTCTCCATCTTGGCGATGTTGTGGGCCACGTCGTAAACAACGTTCATACCCATGTTCTCGGCGGAGTCTCCGAGGACCTGCTCGAAGGATTCCCTGGTCCAGTGGGTGATCATCTGCCTGTTGGCCCATGCATAGTTGGCTCCGCAGCACATGGCCCTGTAGTACTCTTCACCGAGCCTCGAAGCGAGGGGTGCGCAGGCCAGCTGTCTGTCCGGAAGATTAACTGCCTGGGTCTTCACATAGTGCTCCATCTTCTGAAGGTAATCGGTGGCAATCTGGTGGCCGCATCCGCGGGATCCGCAGTGCACTGTGACGGTGATGGCGCCCTTCTTCAGACCGTAGGCTTTGGCGGTCCTCTCGTCGAAGATCTCATCCACCACATCGAGTTCGAGGAAGTGGTTTCCGGAACCGAGGGATCCCAATTCGGGGAGACCCCTCTTGCGGGATTTCTCTCCGACACCGGTTTGGTCGGCATCTTTCATGTGGCCGCCTTCCTCGGTGACGGCGAGGTCCTCCTCCCATCCGTATCCGTTCTCGACGGCCCATTCCGAACCTACGTCAAGGATATCGGAGAGCTCCTTCTGACCGACACGGGTAAGTCCCTTGGAACCGAGTCCGGAGGGGACGTTCTTGTAGAGTGCGTCGATGAGATCCTTCACCTTTCCGTCGATGTCCTGCAGGGTGAGGTCCGTCTTGATCAGACGTACGCCGCAGTTGATATCGAATCCGATTCCTCCGGGGGATATCGAACCCTGGTAGGCGTCGACGGCGGCAACGCCTCCGATGGGGAAACCGTAGCCCCAGTGGATGTCGGGCATGGCCATGGAGTTGCCGACGATCCCGGGCATGCAGGCCACGTTGGCCGCCTGCTGGGGTGAATTGTCTTCCAGAACGTGCTTGATGAGATTGTCGTTGGAGTAGATGATCGCGTCAGCGTTCATGCCGGGAAGGTAATCCCTGTCGATCTTCCACCTGTTTTCATCGATCTTCTCGATCTTGCCGTTCCATGCCATGTTCTTCTTTAACAGGACTGCAGATTTATATCCTATGGCAACGGGCGGAATTGTGCAAGCTGTTTCGTGTCCCTCTACAATATATCTTTTCTGTAGTTAACATAGATTACCCAGACGGTTCTCGATGTGCAACACGTGTTAATATCCCAGCACGTTAGAATCGTTTTTTAACTATCGATACGATTCACTCGGCATAAGCTGGTTAGACCATGATTCTAAACCGTTGTCCGAAATGCTCCCCCGATACGGGAATCCGTGTCATGCCCCCGGAAGAGACTCTGAAGAAAGTACTGCCTCTGCTGGCGCCGGCAGGTATGGGCGAGCCTGAGAACATCACCGACAAGGATAACATCGGAATCCCCGTGTTCTCCATCGACCGTCAGGAGACCGCCCTCGGCAAGCCCAAATACTATAACGGAAAGGGTGCGACCGTCGAGCAGGCAGAAGCCTCTGCCGTCATGGAATGCATCGAGAGGTACAGCGCGGAACAGCGCGAATCCGATCCAATCGTGGTAGGGACCTATGACGAAGCATGCGAAGCGATGCTTACCGTGGATCCTGCAGATTTAATCTTACCTCTTCCTGTATTGGATTTCTACAGGAATGCCGAGATCGCCTGGTGCAGGGGATTCGAGATGTTCAGGGGCGAGCACATCCTCGTTCCCGCATGTGCGGTTTACTATCCGTACTATCCCAAAGGAGACTATCAGCTCTTCAAATGGCATACCAACGGTATCGCGGCGGGAAACACCATGGAGGAAGCGATCCTGCATGCACTCTTCGAGGATATCGAGAGGGATGCCTGGTCGATTGCTGAGGCCTATGACAGGTCGAACGCGGAGGTGCTGATCCGCGACAAGGATTCGGTCCCCGCACAGCTCATCGCGAAATTCGAGGAGAAGGGAA
>Ga0256404_1007970_pt1 | contig 16284 bp, 10 predicted proteins | sample RumenRJG_01DNA_FD_185990 | JGI IMG/M metagenome (GOLD analysis project Ga0256404, IMG submission 185990) | Bovine rumen microbial communities from Lethbridge, Alberta, Canada - RJG_01 | ecosystem: Host-associated > Mammals > Digestive system > Stomach > Rumen | place: Canada: Alberta | collected...
ATCCTTTGTCATAGTTAAACGTTAACGTTTACCATTCCAAATTTTACTGTTGTTTGGATTGTTCATCCGAAAATAATTTTTAAAAGAATTTTCGGGGTTGTCATCATTATTCTGTTGTTAAAGTACATTTCTTTTGCCTTTAAAATATGTGATTTTAAGGAACAAAAAAGCGTCGCTTTGTTGTCTTTCGTTTTTGTCTCTCCCTGCGACAGCTTGTTCATAATACTACTTCCTTTTCAGTATGTCAACAACTTTTTTTAATTTTTTTTCAACTTTTTTTGAAGACCCTTCGGAGGCCGCTATTTTAGTACATTTATTATCTAAAAAAAAATTATAATTTTATTTTGATTAGTCTACTGCTATTTGAGTATCATTTTTCAAAAGTTTTAATTCCGTTGATGCCATAGGAATACATAGAAGGAATGCAAGTACATCGGCACAAGTCTGTGTAATCTGCACTCCAAGGATTCCTAGGAAAGGTGGCAGTATTAATATTAGTGGAATAAAGAATAATCCATTACGAGCCGAAGCCATGATACTAGCCTTTAGTCCACGCCCCATGGATTGTAACATCATATTGGTCATTACTATAGGTGCGGATAGCGGAACAACAGCTGCCTGGAGTCTTAGAGCAACTGTACCTACTTTTATTACATTTGGATCATCTCTAAACCAACCTACAATATCTGGAGCAAAGACAAAGCATACCACTCCAACTGCAAGCAGGAATATAAAGCCCCATCTCACTACAAAGAAGTATCCCTCTCTTACTCTTGATTTGAGCCCTGCCCCATAATTAAAGGAACAGACAGGCTGATATCCCTGGCCAAATCCAATAAGAGCCGCTGACATCATAAGCATTACTCGGGTTACTATGGACATACCGGCAATAGCTGGATCTCCCCCTAGCTTTCCTGCATAGTTATTAAGAAGTAATGTTGAAAGTGCTGCCATCCCCTGTCTAAGAAGTGAAGGTGCGCCTCCATTTATAACTTCAAATATGTAATGAAAGTTAATATGCACATTTCTAATATGCATATGTATATTCTCGCCTCTGGAGCTTCCTATAATGAGAGCTGTAAAACTCGTCATTTGTCCTATTACAGTAGCTATAGCAGCTCCCTTTACTCCTAGATTAAAATACAGAATTAGTAGAGGATCTAGTATAACATTTATAACTGCGCCGAACATGAGTCCAATCATTGAATACACAGCATTCCCCTGGAACCTGAGCTGATTATTTACAACGAACTGCCCCATCATAAAAGGAGCGCCCATAAGGATTATTCTCATATATGTTTCAGTTTCCGCCTGTGTTGTAGCCGTTGCTCCCAACCACACGACAAGTCTACTTGCGAATATATTTCCAACCACAGCAACTACAAGTCCTAAAATGAGAGAAATTGCGAAACCTGTAGAAGCCATTTCATCCGCCTCTCTTTTCTCTCCAGCACCTAGCATACGCGACAGATAATTACCGGAGCCATGTCCGCACATGAATCCAATAGCCTGAATAATCGCCATCACTGAAAAGACAAGTCCAACGGCTGCCGTAGCTTCAGTGGATATTTTTCCAACGAAGTAGGTATCTGCGGAGTTATAAAATGCTGTAACCATCATACCAAGTATAGTCGGAATCGACAGCTTGGTAATAAGTTCTGGTATTGGTGTTTCTGTTAACATCTCTCGACGAGACATGGCTTTTAGTTTCATTTTGTCATCCCTTTTATTTAAGTCTAGAAAAACATTGATTATTCTATCACAATCCCACGGAAAAATGCCATAAAAACTATATAAATCAATGTTTTTCAGTGTAGTAATAATTCAAAAATCAATTATAATATTAACTATAAGGTAACGGTTCAATTATAGAATACTGTCTTAAAGGAGAAACCAAAATGAAGACTGCCGATTTAATCCGCCATATAGAAGATGGAAAGCTATCAGATAGACTCATCAGGATATATATAGATGACTCGAAGATCAAATATCAGACCGAGCGTTACACTAATGCTGTGAAGAAGTATACAGAGCTCTTCAGCAATTCAGAGGATTATGATGACGATGTATGTATAATAAGTGCTCCCGGAAGAACTGAAGTGTGTGGAAATCATACAGATCATCAGCGAGGCGAGGTTCTTGCCGCATCAATAAATGATGACGCTATAGCAATTGTTGGAAGTAGTAATTCAGTTAACATAATGTCGGAAGGTTATCCTATGATTTCCTTCTCTATAGATGACATTTCGAAAAAGGATAATGAGGAAGGCACTACAGTTGCTCTAATAAAAGGTGTACTTGCCGGATGCAGAGACAAAGGCTATAGTATAGGCGGTTTCAATGCTTATATCACCAGTGACGTTCTGGGAGGTTCGGGACTCTCTTCTTCCGCTGCTTTTGAAACTGTCATTGGAAATGTCATTTCGAACCTTTATAACGATGGGAAAATTGACGCAGTTACAATCGCGAGGATTGGTCAATATGCAGAGAATCATTACTTCGGTAAACCTTGTGGACTTATGGATCAGATGGCCTGCTCTGTCGGAGGACTTTGTCATATCGATTTTGCAAGTCCAGAGGAGCCAATTATCGAGTCGATCGATGTCAGCCTTGATGAATATGGATATTCGCTCTGCATAACAGATACTAAAGGAAGCCACGCGGATCTTACGCCTGACTATGCGGCGGTTCCAGCAGAAATGAAATCTATCGCATCATATTTCGGAAAGAACGTATTAAAGGAATTAAACGAAAATGATGTACTAGAAAACATTAATTCTTTACGTGAAAAATATGGAGACAGAGCCGTTCTCAGAGCATTTCATTTCTACGAAGAAAACATCAGAGTTAAAACAGCTGCTGAAGCCTTAAAGAATCATGACTTTAATAGTTTCCTTGATAATATATCAAAATCAGGCAACTCATCTTATAAATACTTGCAAAACGTCTTCACCACTCATGATATAACGCATCAAAATATTTCTATCGCTCTATGCATCAGTGAAATGGTACTAGGCGATGAGGGCGGCGTCGCCAGAGTGCATGGTGGTGGATTTGCAGGCACTATACAAGCATTTGTTAAAAATGAGTTTGTAACAAAATATAAAGATTCTATGGACTCAGTCTTCGGAGAAGGTGCTTGCGCCGTCCTGAAGATAAGAAATTATGGTGGAATACGAGTAATATAAAACTAACATTATGTAAACTGAGAAGAAAGGAGTTAGATATATGAGTAAAATATGCAATTTGATTGATGAATTAGTCAGATACGGTATCGATAAAGAGCTAATAGAAAAAGATGATATTATATACATAACTAACCGACTTCTCGAGTTTTTCAAGGTGGACGATTATAATCCATCAGATGATAACGGTAGTCGAGCACTTGCCGAAATTTTAGATGATATGACCAACTATGCCATAGAGACGGGTCTACTAACAAATGATACTATCACATATAGAGATCTATATGACACAGCTATAATGGGACTTATCACTCCTCCACCTTCTGCAGTCCGCAGCAAGTTTAAAACATTATATAACTCAGGGGACCATTCAGAAGGAGCCAAGGCTGCAACGGACTATTACTACGCATTTAGCAAAGCTACAAATTATATCAGAACAGACCGTATCGCCAAGGATGAAAAATGGATAACTTCCACAGAATTCGGAGACTTAGATATTACTATAAACCTATCAAAACCCGAAAAGGATCCTCGCGATATAGCAGCAGCTGGCCAGGCGAAAAAGTCTGGATATCCAGCATGTCTTCTATGTCTTGAAAATGAAGGCTATGCAGGAACCCTTACGCACCCAGCCAGACAGAATCATCGTGTCATTCCTATAACCCTTGACGATGAACAGTATTATCTTCAATATAGCCCATACGTTTATTATAACGAGCATTGCATCATATTTAACGAGAAGCATACACCTATGAAGATAAACCGTTCCACTATGAAAAAGTTACTCTCTTTCGTAGAACTTTTCCCTCACTATACAGCAGGATCAAACGCAGATTTACCTATCGTCGGCGGTTCAATCCTGTCCCATGATCATTTCCAGGGCGGCGGATATGAATTTCCTATGGTACGAGCTCCTTACGAAAATGAGTTCACTATCTCAGGATTCGAAGATGTGCATTCGGGAATAATCAAATGGCCTTTATCGACAATCCGTTTGCAAGGAACAGATATAGACCGCATAGTTGATCTAGCTGACCTTATCCTTACAAGATGGAGAAGCTACACTGATAAAACTGCCTTTATACTAGCCGAAACATCTGGCGAACCACATAATACTATAACTCCTATCGCACGTATGCGAAAGAATAAGTATGAACTTGATCTTGTCCTCAGAAATAACATTACTACAGATGAACATCCATTAGGTGTATACCATCCTCACGCCGAGTATCATCATATCAAGAAAGAAAATATAGGTCTCATTGAGGTAATGGGACTTGCTGTTCTTCCAGCTCGTCTCAAAAAAGAAATGTCAAAACTCGCCGAGGTTATAAAGGAAGGCGGTAATCTATATTCTGAAAATGAGATAAAATCACACGCAAAGTGGGCAGCTTCATTTCTTCCAAAATACGGAATAGTTGTGGATGATGATGGAAATGTAAATAACAAAAAAATTACTGACCCTTTCAATATCACTAAAAATAGTGAAACCGAAAAGGTCAGCAAAAATGAAGATTACATCATCGATATAATTCATAAAGAAATAGGATTAGTCTTCTCTGGAGTGCTTGAAGATGCCGGTGTATTCAAGAGAAATGAAGCCGGAAAAAAAGCCTTCCAAAGATTTATAGATTCCTTAAATACTCTTCAATAAAAAATCAATAATCAGATAAAGCTCCGAATATTGTCACACCCATTATGGCTGTTATAACGCCTATAATTATGCTAATTATCAAGCTTATAAGTAGAGTAAGCAAGAAGAATCTCGCATAATTCTTTAGGTTCTTGTTGGTATCTCCAAAGCCCCATACAAACATAAGAATGAGACCAACTATTGGAATATTGAATAACAGCGTATAGCCAAGGTAACCCCAAGGCGATATTGGTCTATAGCTTTCTGGAACCTCTCCAGACTGCATTTGATTAATAACTGTTATACCCTGTGCTCCGCCCGCTGGCATATACTGATTATATGAACTTGCCTGCTGTGCTGTCTGAACTGGTGCAGCCGCCTGTGCGGCATTAAATGACTGGTCCTGTGCATGAGTTTCAACCTGACTCTGTACAACATTTGAATCAGAAAGGATAGATGATCCTGTAACAGGTGCAGGTGTAACTATCTTTCCTTCAGGCGCCTGGAATTCATGCTGATGTGCCTCATTCTTAATAGGTTCTGCTGATTCTGGAGCTGGTCCAGCTACCTGTCCAGCTACCTGCTGAGACACGAGTATCTCTGAAGCTGTAGCCTCTGGTTCAGCAGCTTCTGCAAATCCACCAGGTTCAGAACTAGAAGTAAGTGGACCAGACATATCTGCAGTAAGTACTGTCGTTCCACTTTCTGGATCTAGCTCATCTGGAGCATCCGCTATAGGAATATCCATCATAGGTGTAGTAGATGTTGCACTAATCTGTTCTGGTTCAGCATTTGCGGTAGCTTCTGCTGCTTCCTGTGCAACCTGCTTAGCGGCTTCCTGAGCAGCCTGCTCAGCTGGCTGTGGCTGTTTAAATGCTCTTAAATCTGCTCCACAATTTGGACAGAAATCAGCCCCATCAGGAATGTTTGTTCCACACATATTACAAAACATTTTTCATAACCCTCCCTGCTAATTATTCTAACATTTCTCACCCTGTCTTGAGAAGATTTCTATATAACGTAGGCATCTCAAGACGCTTGTAGAATAATTATATTACGCAGCCTAATTATTTACAACCTAAAAACTACTCTTCCTCACTCATTTTAGCAAGCTTTGCAGCCTGGTCTGCAGCGGTAAGAGCATCGATAAACTCATCGATATCGCCATTTAATACTTCATTTAATCTATATGATGTAAGCTTAATTCTATGGTCTGTTACACGTCCCTGAGGGAAGTTATAAGTACGAACCTTCTCAGAACGGTCACCTGAACCAATCTGACTACGACGCGCCTCTGATTCAGCATCATGCGCCTTCTGTCTCTCAAGATCATAAAGCTTTGTACGAAGCAAAGCAAAAGCCTTTGCCTTGTTCTGAATCTGTGACTTCTCTGTCTGGCTATAGATTACGATACCTGTTGGATAGTGAGTAAGTCGTACGGCAGAGTCTGTAGTATTGACACACTGTCCACCATTTCCTGACGCACGCATAACATCGATACGGATATCTTTCTCATTTATCTCTACATCCACTTCTTCTGCCTCTGGCATGATTGCAACTGATGCTGCAGATGTGTGAATACGTCCACCTGATTCAGTTTCTGGAACTCGCTGAACTCTGTGTACACCACTCTCATACTTCAGTTTTGAGAATGCACCACGACCCTTGATCAGGAAGTTTACATCCTTAATTCCACCAATCCCTGTATCATCTATGGAAATGATTTCTGTCTGCCATCTATGCTTCTCTGCATAGTGCTGATACATACGATAAAGCTCTCCTGCGAAAAGAGCGGCCTCATCACCACCAACACCGGCTCTGATCTCGACAACAACGTTCTTGTCATCATTTGCGTCCTTAGGAAGAAGGAGGATTTTTAATTCATTTTCGCATCTTTCGATAGCCTTCTTAGCCTCTGCAAGCTCTTCCTTTGCCATTTCCTTCATCTCTTCATCTGACTCTTCATCAAGAATCATAAGGCTGTCCTCTTCATCCTGCTTTGCCCGCTTGTACTCTTTGTACTTTTCTACGACTGGAGTAAGATCACTCTGCTCCTTCATCAACTTACGGAACTTATCCTGATTATTTACTACATCTGGATGGGATAATTCCTGCATAACCTGTTCTAGTCTTTCAACTAATTCTTCTAACTTATCAAACATTTTTCCACTCTCCTATATTCGTGCAGATACTACGCGGTCAAGACCGCTCATGTCTTTTTGTTTCTTAATATTTTTAAATCCATTTGCTGTTAGTATGTCAGCCACATCCATGTACTGATCATACCCTATCTCAAGAACAAGATATCCTCCCTTTGTTAGGAAGCTCTTCGCCTCCGCGGCTATGATTCTGTAAAATGCAAGTCCATCAGTTGCTCCATCAAGTGCAAGCCTTGGTTCAAAATCACGTACATCCTTCAGTAGATTATATATATCCTTAGTCTTAATGTACGGTGGATTACTTAGTATCATATCGAAACTAACTTTTGGCTTTCCATCTTCATCCTTAAATGCAGAAAACATATCTGTCTTAACTATAGATACATCTGCTTCAAGTTTCTCAGCATTTTCAGTAGCTAACGCTATCGCATCATCAGAGATATCCGCAAGTACTACCTCATCATCAAATCCATCTTCATTCCTCATAAGCTTGTAGGATATTCCTATACAACCTGAGCCAGTACAAAGATCAAGAACATTGCATTTCTTTTCAGGAGATAGTTCAATCGCTTTAAGGACTAGATTCTCTGTATCAAATCTCGGAATAAGGACATTTTCCTTGCAATTAAACTCATAATCCATAAAGTAAGTAAAACCAGTAATATACTGAAGTGGATAATGAGTTGCTCTTTTCTTGATAGCCTTCATATATCGCATCGCCGTCACATCATCTAGTTCTTCATCCAGACGAGCATATATGCTTGCCAGATCAAGATTCATATAGACCATCATAAGATGACGAGCTTCAGCGACATTATTCTCAATAAATGCATCTCCAAGGATTTTAGTACCCTTAGTAATGAGTGCACCTATCTTCTTCTCATCATGTGTCATACTCTATAAACCCTCTTTCATCTGTCCTATGTCGGAATCAGCTCTCAAAAGAATTATTGCGAACCGCATCCACATACTCATGCCAGTCAATTACGCCTTCAACAGACTTTATAGCGACTTCTATCATTGAATCATCAGGTTCCTTAGTAGTAAGTCTTTGTACCCAAAGGCCAGGTGCACTAAGAACATTTGAACATGCATTATTATGCTTTCCTGCATATCTAATGAACTCATATGATATTCCAGCAATAAGCGGAACAAGCAAAACTCTTGATAGCAGTCTCATCCACATAACATCGGTGCGGACAAACATAAAGACTACAATACTTATAAACATAACGATAAACACAAAGCTCGTTCCACATCTCTTATGGAACCTAGTGTGTTTTTTTACATTTTCGACTGTAAGATCATCTCCAGCTTCCATACAGTTAATGGTCTTATGTTCTGCTCCATGATACATGTAAGTTCTCTTGATATCTTCCATGAAGGATATCGCTATAACATACCCTAAAAAGATTACAAGCCTTAGGATGCCTTCACAGAGGTTGACCAGAAGGTCACTATCAGTCAGTTTATAGAGAAAGTTAGCGATAAATGCAGGAAGCAGCATGAAGACTCCTACAGCAATAATAAGTGATACAATGAGAGTACCTACAAGATATGCGGTACTACTGCCTGACTCTTCATTTGTCTTTTTATCAGCCGCTTCATTTCCAGATGAAGATGTGCCTGTTGATTCTTCCTCCTCTACAAATTCAGAAGAATCCATGAGTGTCTTCATTCCAATATAAAGCGACTCAAGGAAATTAACTATTCCTCTTATTATTGGAATCTGCAAAGCCTTATATCTTTCTCCAAGTGACACATAGTCTGTCACCTTTACTTCAATCTCTTTATTTGGTTTTCTTACAGCCAGTGCATATGACTTAGGTCCCTTCATCATGACACCTTCAAGAACTGCCTGGCCACCTATACTAACCCTTTTCATAAGTCTTCACCATAATATCAACAAAAGACGACTCCCGTTGTCACCTTTTTAAAATAGCTTGTACTCTTTAAAGTACATTTGCAATCTCAAAAAGGTGACAACGAGAGTCGTCTCGATTGTCACCTTACTTTAGTTAATCTAATTCTCAGTATTTACGCCATACTTCTTGTTGAACTTATCTATACGTCCGCGAGCCTTAATAGCCTTCTGCTGACCTGTATAGAAAGAATGGCACTTTGAGCAGATTTCTACGTGGATATCTTCCTTAGTTGAACCTGTAACGAACTCATTTCCGCAGTTACATACAACCTTAGCCTGATAATAATCCGGATGTATTCCCTCTCTCATAATCTTTCTCCTTTTCTATGTAACGTATGTGCAACACCATCTGGAGCCCCAAGAGCCCAAACCTAGATTGCACACCAGCAACGTTATGATACTATCACAAGCAAACACATAAATCAAGCACTTTCTTCAAAATGAGTCACCTTGCACGTCCGACGTAACAGCTGACTCATTTTTGAGTCAGTTGTTACGTCGGACGTGAGGGTGACTCATTACATGAGTGGCGCTATAAGCTTGACTAGCGGTCCCATCAATTTATAGAAGATTTTTTCGTGTTTTATTGTATCCAGGTTTACTTCTCGACATTTTGCAAGAGTATCCTGAAAATCCCTTTCAACGTCCGCTACAGCATCTGTTTTATACATATAGGTTGCACATTCAAAATGATGATACAAGCTGCGGTAATCTAGATTTATAGTTCCAACTATTGCTTTCTCATCATCACTTACAAAGTTCTTTGTATGGACAAAGCCTGGTGTATATTCGTAAATATGTACTCCAGACTTCACTAGATCCTTATAATGAGACTTAGCAAGTGCATATGCCATCTTCTTATCAGGAATACCAGGTAAGATAATTGATATATCGACACCTCGACTTGCAGCATACTTTATGGACGTTCTCAGTTCATCATCTAACACCAGATAAGGAGTCATTATATGAACATAAGAATGTGCCCGGTTTAGGACATCCATATAGATATTCTCGCCAACCTTCTCGTCATCAAGAGGAATATCACTATATGGCATTACATAGCCTGATGGACTGAACTTATTCTCCGATGAATCAGCTGTCTTGGAAAATCTCGGAGTCGAATCAGCCTCAAGATAATCTCCCAGTTCGACATACCCCTGCTCTTCTGACCACATTTGCAGGAACATAAGAGTATATGCCTTCACTGCATCACCCTTAATCATAACCGCCGAATCCTTCCAGTGGCCAAATCTTTTATGACGATTGATATACTCATCTGCAAGATTAACACCACCGTTGAAGGCAACCTTACCATCTACGACAAGAACCTTACGGTGATCGCGGTAGTTATAATATGTGGAAACAAAAGGATGAATCTTAGAAAATGTATTTGCTTTGATGCCAAATGTTTCTAGTCGCTCTGCATAATTATGAGGCAGCTGTGACATTTCGCACATGCCATCATAAAGCACACGAACCTCCACTCCCTCCTTAACCTTATCAATAAGGATTTTCAGAATGGTGCCCCACATATATCCCTCTGTAATGATAAAATACTCAAGGAATATAAACTTTTTAGCACTTTTTAGTTCCTCTATAAGTGCCTCATACTTTTCTTCACCGCTAGAAAAATATGTCACTTCAGTATTATTGTAGATAGGAAAATCACCTGTCTTACTAAGGTATTTACTCATTTCCACAATACCAGATTTATCTTCAGAAAGAGCCTTCATAACATTCTCATCCTGCAGAAGGCAATCTTTTGTACTGTCTATAATGTGAAGCATCCTACGTTTTAAAGCAATATGCCCTACCTCAACCCGAGTAAATGCAAGGAATATAGCTCCAGGCAGTGGAAACAATGCTATAATGAAAAGCCAAGTAAGCTTCGCTGACGAATCCATTTCCGTATTGAACAAATAGATTATCATAATAATTGTAAAAATGACCTTCACAGTTGAGTAGTATGGGATATATCCCGAAAACCACATAAACGTAGAGAAGATCATAATTACCTGCAAAATAAGAAGCAGGATTATCCCACCCAAACGGCTGAAAATAATCCTGAGAAGCCCCTTTTTCTGATATTTCGTTAAACGCACGATGTTAGAATCTGTGCTATAGTTTCTAAATTTCACTCTCCGTCTTCCTCACGCGCTTAAATTATTGTTATTAAATGATGAGACCAACCTTCTTCTTAACCTTAGTAAGAGTCTTACCTGCAACATATGATGCGGTTTCAGCACCCTTCTTATAGCAACTTTCTAGATAACTCTTATCCTTCATGAGTCTATCAAACTCTTCTCTAATAGGTGTAAGTGAATCAACTACAACAGTACCAACTGCCTTCTTGAAGTCTCCATAACCTTTACCAGCGAACTCAGCCTCAATCTGCTCATAAGTCTGTCCAGTAAATACAGAATAAATAGTCATCAGATTATTGATACCATCCTTACCCTCTTTATACTGAACAACCGTCTCACTATCAGTTACAGCACGCTTAAACTTAGCCATTATAACGTCAGGAGTATCAAGGATTGAAATTGTTGCATTTGGATTCTCATCTGACTTAGACATCTTTCTAGTAGGTTCCTGAAGAGACATGATCTTAGCACCAGCCTCAGGAATATATGGTTCTGGCATCTTAAATACTTCACCATACAGATTATTAAATCTATTTACTATAGTTCTAGTAAGCTCTATATGCTGCTTCTGATCAGCACCTGTTGGAACATAGTCTGGCTGATACAGTAATATATCTGCAGCCATAAGTGCAGGATAATCGAAAAGACCAGCATTAACATTATCAGCATGCTGAGCTGACTTATCCTTGAACTGTGTCATTCTTGAAAGCTCACCAAACTGTGTATAGCAGGAAAGAATCCATCCAAGCTCTGCATGAGCATGAACATGACTCTGAATAAATGCAAGACTCTTCTCTGGATCAATACCACAAGCAAGAAGAAGCGCATACGCCTCTTTACAATGCTTTCTAAGTGTTGCAGGTTCCTGTCTAACAGTAAGACTATGTAGATCAGCTATAAAGTAAGCACATTCATACTCATCCTGAAGCTTTTCCCAATTCCTTACAGCTCCTATATAATTACCAAGCGTAAATGTTCCTGTTGGCTGAATGCCGCTTAGGAGCACTTTTTTCTTTTCGTTTACATTTGCACCATCACTCATTTTCTTAAAACCTTTCATATATCTCAGTTTTTACTATATATAAAAACCATGGAGTCAGCGGAAACTTATGTCCCACTGACTCCATATATTATCACATTTTTGCTATCTTTAGCAACTTACTTGTAACACTTTTAATATTCGTAACGCATCTTTATCTTACGTACAACAAGGAAGATAATTCCGATAAGTGAGATAACAAGTAAGATAATAACAGGAAGTACATTAACACTATCACCTGTGCTAACTGTGTTCTTATCCTTTTCAGGAGTTGAAGGAGCGTTAGGTGAAGGTGTAGTTGTTGTAGAAGGTTCCTTCACTTCTGTAGTAGGCTTCTTTTCCTCAGGCTTCTGCTGAGTTGTTGTCTCTGTAGCCTTTTCTGTAGTAACCTCTGTAGCCTTCTCTGTTGTAGCCTCTGTAGCCTTCTCTGTTGTAGCCTCTTCCTTCACATCAGTCTTACTTGATGTAGAGTTCTTGTCATCCTTCTTTGTAGTCTCTTCTGTAGGTGTCTCTTCCTTAACATCTGTCTTGCTGGATGTTGTATTTGGATTCTCTTCTGTAGTTGTTATAGTCTTAGATTCAGTTTCCTCAGTAGGCTTCTCCTGCTGTGTCTCACCCTGATCAACCTTTGTAGGTGTAGGTGAACTCTTTACTGCATCGAACATAGTAATGATAGCTGAACTCTGTGCTGTAGCTTCTGTAAATGTACCCTCTGGTGCATTCTGAGTACCTGCATTATCAACTGTTGCATCACTAACTTCAGTAACAACTGAATCAGCTACTACCTTACCATCCTTAATTGTAAATGTGATACTTGATGCTATCTCATATCCCTCTGGTGCAGCCTTCTCTGTAAGTGTATATGTACCATCTGCAAGATCTTTAATCTCTGTAGGTGCATCACCTGATACAAATGTAATAGTTGTCTTGTCATCTGATATAGTAGCTTTTGTACCTGCTACATTTGCATCTGTAAAGCTTATATTCTTTCCATCTGCATCCTTACCTGTAAGTGTAAGTGTTGCTCCTTCAAGCTCTTTTCCACCACCTACTGCCTGCTTGCTGATCTTAACATTTGTCTTAGATTCCTCAACCACAGGTGTCTCTGTTGTTGGTTCTTCGGTTGTTACTTCTTCGGTTGTCTTTTCTTCCTCTGTTGTAACCTCTTCCGTCGTTACTTCTTCAGTTGTCTTTTCTTCCTCTGTTGTAACCTCTTCCGTTGTTACTTCTTCGGTTGTCTTTTCTTCCTCTGTTGTAACCTCTTCCGTTGTTACTTCTTCGGTTGTCTTTTCTTCCTCTGTTGTAACCTCTTCCGTCGTTACTTCTTCAGTTGTCTCTTCCTCTACCTTCTTAAGATCATCAAACATTGTTATGATTGCTGAACTATTCTCAGTAGCTTCTGTGAGTGTATTCTCTGGAGCATCTCCTGTCTTAGAATCACCTGTTGCAGCATCAACAACTTCTGTCTTAACTGAATCTGCTACTACCTTGCCATCCTTGATTGTGAAGATGATATTTGATGCTATCTCATATCCCTCTGGTGCAGCCTTCTCTGTAAATGTATATGTTCCATCTGCAAGACTCTTAATCTCTGTAGGTGCATCACCTGATACAAATGTGATAGTAGTCTTATCATCTGATACTGTAGCTGTTGTTCCTTCTACATTATCATCTGTAAAGTCTATAGCCTTTCCATCTGCATCCTTACCTGTAAGTGTAAGTGTTGCTCCTTCAAGCTCTTTTCCACCACCTACTGCCTGCTTGCTGATCTTAACATCTGTCTTAGGCTCTGCGCCATCTACCATTGTGATGATTGCATTCTTTCCATCAACTGATGCTGTAACTTCTGCTCCCTTTACAACACCCTTTTCAATAGTAAATGTTATATCTGTTGCTACAACGTATCCCTTTGGTGCAGCCTTCTCTGTAAGTGTATATGTTCCATCTGGAAGCGCATAGATTGTTGTAGGTGTCTTACCTGATACATAAGATATTGTCTTTCCATCTTCTGATATCTTGTTCTCATTGATATTAGCTGATGTAAATACGATATCTTCGTCACCTGACTTACCTGTAAGTGTAAGTGTTGCTCCTTCAAGTTCATCACCAAGTACTGTCTGCTTACTTATATCTACTGCTGTCTTGTAAACCTTAACGTCATCAAACATTGTGATAACTGCTGGATTACTATCTGTAGCCTCTGTATATGTACCGTCGACAGGAGTTCCATATCCTGACTCACCAGGATTTGAACCCTTAACCTCTGTCTTAACTGAATCAGCAACTACCCTGCCATCCTTGATATCAAAGATGATGCTTGAAGCTATCTCATATCCTTCTGGTGCTGCACTCTCAACAAGTGTGTAATGTCCATCAGGAAGATTCTTAATAACCTTAGCAGTCTCGCCTGTTATCCATGTAAGTACTGACTTGTCTGCTGAAATCTCTGAAGCCTGAACTCCATTTTCTTCTGCACTAAACTCAACATACTTTGACTCTTCAGCCTCTGTTGCAAATGTCTTTCCAGAAAGGATAAGTGTTGCTCCCTCGAGCTCTTCTGATCCACCAGCAAGTACCTTCTTGCTTATCTCAACATCTGCCTTAGCTACTTCCTTAGCAGCATCAAACATTCTAATGACAGTCTTGCCATTTTCTTCTGTATAAGTTCCTTCTGTAGCTGTAGTCTCAGACTCTTTTCCGTTCTCATCTACTACGATGAACTTAACTGAATCAGTAACTACCTTGCCTTCCTTTATCTCAAAGACAATCTTTGAAGCTATCTCATATCCTTCTGGTGCAGCTGTCTCTGTAAGAGTGTATATACCATCAGGAAGATTCTTAAGCTCGTTAGCTTCCTTCTCTGTAGTCCAAGTTATAGTCTTCTTATCCTCAGAAAGCATTGTTGAATCCTTAACATTTTCTGAGTTGAATTCTATATCCTTTGAATTATTTACTTCATTTGTCTTTCCAGTAAGTGTAAGTGTAGCTCCTGGAAGCTCCTCTCCACCACCTACTGCAGTCTTACTAATTACAACATCTTTAGTGAATAAAGAATCAAACATTGTAACAACTGCTGGATTAGTTCCTTCAGCTGGAGTAACTGATTCTTCAGCACCCTTTACAACACCATTTTCGATTGAGAACTCAATATTTGAAGAAATATCATATCCATATGGAGCTGCCTTCTCAGTAAGTGTGTACTTTCCATCAGGAAGATTCTTAATCTCTGTAGGCTCACTACCAGAGTTAAAGAATATTAAATCCTTTGTATATACTATAGAAGCATTTGTATCTTTAACATTATCTTCATTAAAGATTATTGTCTTACCATTTAAGTCTTTTCCTGTAAGATGTAATTCAGCTCCTGGAAGTTCATCGCCGCTGCCAAGTGACTTCTTACTAATCTTAACATTTGTCTTATATACATCATCGAACACAGTTACAACTGCTGGATTATCTCCTTCAGCAGGCTTTACAGTCTTTATAGCCTTAGATGATACAACACCATTTTCAATTATAAATGTAACTGCTGAAGTAATCTTATATCCCTGAGGTGCTCCTGTCTCTTCAAGAGTATATGTTGCATCAGGCAGGCTCTTGATCCTTGTTGGAACTTCACCTGAAATAAACTCTATTGATTCATTTCCCTTACCAAGCTTTGCACCTGTATTCTCAATATTCTTATCTTCAAATACAACTGTTGACCCATCAGCCGCAACACCTGTAAGCTTAAATGTTGCTCCTGGAAGCTCATCATCACCACTTACTGACTTCTTGCTGATATCAACATCTGTTGTACATAAAGCATCAAATACTCTAACTATAGCTGGATTATCATCATCGGCTGGAATTACTGAATTCTCAGAACCTGTAACAACTCCATCCTTTATAGTAAATGTAACTGCTGAAGCGATATCATATCCTAGTGGTGCTGCTGTCTCTGTAAGAGTATAAACACCATCAGGAAGATTCTTGATTTCTGTTGCCTTATCACCTGATATCCAAGTGATAGTCTTATCAGAATCCTTAAGTGATGCACCAGTACCTAATACATTATCTGAATCAAAGATTATATCTTTATCATCTAAATCCTTACCAACGAGTGTGAATGTTGCTCCTGGAAGTTCATCTCCACCACCTACAGCCTGCTTGCTTATAAGAACATCTGTCTTAGCAGGTTCAGGTGCCTTAGCATCATCA
>Ga0256404_1007971_pt1 | contig 16283 bp, 5 predicted proteins | sample RumenRJG_01DNA_FD_185990 | JGI IMG/M metagenome (GOLD analysis project Ga0256404, IMG submission 185990) | Bovine rumen microbial communities from Lethbridge, Alberta, Canada - RJG_01 | ecosystem: Host-associated > Mammals > Digestive system > Stomach > Rumen | place: Canada: Alberta | collected...
GAACGAAGAAGAACAAGCAGAAGAAAATGAAGAAGAACATGAAGAAGAAAATGAAAATTTGTAATCGTTTTCTAATCCAAGTATTGAAAGTTTTTCCATGACCGCGATATAATAAACAAGTTAAGACCAGATATAAACCGAAAGGGAAACGTTATGAAAAATTACGCAATCGGTATTGATGTAGGCGGAACCACTTGCAAACTCGGACTTTTCACTACAGATGGAAAGCTTCTCATGAAGGATGAGATTCCGACGAATACAGAAAATGGTGGATCGAAAATCCTTCCTGACCTTGCAGCCAAGGTCGATAGTATCTTAGCAGATCGCAGGATTGAGAAAGATTCTGTGGCAGGAATTGGTATTGGAGTACCTGGACCTGTATCTGATGATGGTGTAGTAAATCACTGCGTAAACCTCGGATGGGGTGTTCTCCCGATCGAAGACGAGCTTGGCAAACTGTCCGGACTTCCTGTAAAAGCCGGAAATGATGCAAACGTAGCAGCACTCGGCGAAGCATGGATGGGTGCCGGAAAAGATTTTCAGAGCATTATCATGGTAACCTTAGGCACCGGTGTCGGTGGTGGCATTATCCTGCATGACAAAATTCTTACCGGAGCAAATGGTGCCGGCGGTGAGATGGGTCATATGAATGTAAATGTTCACGAGACAGAGAAATGTAACTGCGGTCTGTCTGGTTGCCTGGAGCAGTATGCAAGCGCTACAGGTGTTGTAAGACTGGCAAAACAGCACCTTGCAGCAAGTGACGAAGCAAGCGAACTTCGTAGCCAGGAAGCCATTTCTGCAAAGTCAATTTATGATGCTGCAAAGGATGGAGATAAAATGGCACTTGACATCGTAGACGAGATGTGCGATTATCTAGGACGCGCCCTTGCAACGCTTGCTTGCACGATTGACCCGGAAGCATTCATTCTGGGAGGCGGAGTTTCTAAGAACGGACCCATTCTTACAGACACCGTTAAAAAATATTTTGAAAAATATGCATTTCATGCTTGCAAAAATACGTCAATTCTGTTAGCATCTTTGAGTAACGATGCCGGCATCTTTGGCGGAGCAAAACTTGCGATTGATCTCTAAGTCGTAAGGATGCTAGTTGGATCGGCAGCAGCTTCTGTTTGCTGCACTTCGATGCGTGGCTCAGCTTGGTAGAGCGCTGCGTTCGGGACGCAGAGGTCGCAAGTTCAAATCTTGTCGCATCGATTCGGATCTTTGGATCCACATATAACGAAGCGTGGCTCAGTTTGGTAGAGCGCCGCGTTAGGGACGCGGAGGTCGCAGGTTCGAATCCTGTCGCTTCGATTTCAGGAAGTCTTATGACTTCCTTTTTTCATGCTCTAAGCAGGATGTTTATAAATCTTTAAGAATAAATTCCTTGTGGCAGGCAGTTAATAGCCGTATCATAACAATGACCCGCTTCGCTGATTGGCTGAAGCGTTTTTTCTTATTTATATACGAATTTTAGATTCGATATCGCTTGATCTGATAATAAGAGGGCACCTGCAGGTGGCCCATATGGAGCTCGAGCGGAGTGTTCACTCCGGATTTTCGCAATATATAGAACTTGTATAGAGAAAGGAGAATACATGGAAGAAAAGAAAATTCCCGTAGTCCGGGTTCTTTTGTCACATGTAAAGGAATTCAAGAAGGATTCCATCCTGACCCCCATCTTTATGATCCTGGAAGTAGCAATGGAGATGATCATTCCGCTGCTGATGGGCGCCATCATTGATATAGGAGTCAACAAGGGAGACATGAAGAGCATTCTTCTGATTGGTCTTGTCATGGTCCTGGTAGCCCTGGTTGGCCTCTGGGCCGGAATTATGGGAGGCAAGTGCGGCGCGAGCGCATCCACCGGTTTTGCCCGTAATCTTCGTAAGGCTATGTTCCGTAAGGTACAGAGCTTCAGCTTCGAAAATATAGACCGATTCTCGACTTCTTCCCTGGTCACCCGACTGACCACCGACGTAGCCAATGTGCAGAATGCCTACCAGATGATCCTCCGTATCGGTATGAGAGCACCGACATCTCTGATTGTCGCAATGATCCTCTCCTTCCGGATCAGCCCGGAACTCGCATCGGTATATCTGATTGCGGTCTTCCTCTTAGCAATTATCATTGCCATCATTACTTTCTTCGTAAAGGGAATCTTTGACAGACTTTTCAAGCAGTATGATGCGCTGAATAACTCCGTACAGGAGAATGTCTCCGGAATTCGAGTTGTTAAGGCTTATGTCAGAGAAGACCATGAGATTAAGAAGTTCGGAAAGGCCAACGGAACCCTCTATAAGCTCTCCGTCAAAGCGGAAGTGATCATGTCTCTTATGTCGCCGGTTATGATGACAGCGGTCTATACCTCAATGCTTGTTATCAGCTGGTTAGGAGCTCATCTCATTGTACAGAACACCCTGACCACAGGTAATCTCATGAGCCTTCTTACCTATTGTATGAATATCCTCATGAGCCTCATGATGCTTTCCTTTATTCTGGTCATGGTAACCATGTCCGCGGCATCCGCTAAGCGAATTGCTGAGGTGCTCGAAGAGGAGCCCTCGATTCAGAATCCCAGGAATCCGGTCATGGACGTAAAGTCTGGTGAGATTGTCTTCGAAAATGTTGACTTTGCCTACGGTAAGGATGCAGCAGAAGATGTACTTACAAATGTAAATCTTCATATTAAGAGTGGTGAGACGATTGGCATCATGGGTTCCACGGGTTCCGCGAAGTCAACTCTGGTCAGCCTGATCTCCAGACTCTATGACGTGAAGTCTGGACGTGTCATGGTTGGCGGAGTGGATGTTCGTGATTACGATCTCACAACCCTTCGTGATGAAGTCTCTGTGGTATTGCAGCAGAATGTCCTTTTCTCAGGTACGATTGCGGAGAGTCTTCGCTGGGGTAACCCGAATGCAAGTGATGAAGAAGTCCGCCATGCAGCAGAACTTGCCTGTGCGGATGAATTCATCGAGAAATTCCCCGATGGATATGATACTCATATCGAACAGGGAGGTACCAATGTATCCGGTGGCCAGCGCCAGCGTCTCTGCATCGCAAGAGCCCTTCTGAAGAAGCCTAAGGTGCTGATTCTCGATGATTCTACCAGTGCGGTAGATACTGCAACAGATGCTAAGATTAGAAAGGCTTTCCGAGAAGAGATTCCCGATACGACAAAGCTGATCATCTCTCAGAGAATTACCTCTGTAAAAGATGCAGACCGCATTATCGTAATGGATGAAGGTAAGATTGATGGCTTCGACAGCCATGAGAATCTTCTTATTAATAATAAGATCTATCAGGATATCTATGAAGCCCAGACCGGCGGCGGTTATGGTGACTTCGATCAGGAAGGAGGCGAGAAGAATGCCTAGACCTCAGCACGGAGCGAGAGTTTCCAAGGAAGATATGAAGGTTCAGTCCAAGAATCTCAGCCGTCTCTTCCGCATAGTATTCAAAATGTACCCCTTTCACCTGATAGCAGTGGTAATTCTTATCATTTTTAGCTCAATTGCCAATATTCAGGGCACCATGTTCATGCAGCCGCTGATCAACGACTACATCCTTCCCATGGTCAGGAATCATAGTACCGATTTCGATCCCCTCTTAGAGGCAATCCTTAAGGTCGCAAGATTCTATGTCATCGGTATCATCTCGACTTATATCTATAACCTGCTTATGGTCTTCGTAGCCCAGGGCACTCTGAAGAAACTTCGTAATGAACTCTTCTGCCACATGGAGAAGCTGCCCATCCGTTATTTCGATACCCATCAGCATGGCGATATTATGTCAGTCTACACCAATGATATCGATACCCTGCGCCAGGTATTAAGCCAGTCCTTCCCGCAGATGATCTCCTCTGCGATCACGGTCGTTATGACCCTGGTTAGTATGTTTATTCTGAATGTGCCCCTTACCATCCTGACTCTTCTCATGGTTGGCCTTATGTTCATGGTAACCGGCAAGATCGGATCTCTGTCCGGCAAGTACTTCGTCGAGCAGCAGAAGGCCATCGGTGCGGTGAATGCCAACATCGAAGAGATGATGAACGGCCAGAAGGTTGTTAAGATCTTCAATCATGAAGAAGAAGCAATCGAAGCCTTTGATAAGTTGAATGACGAAGTCTTCGAAGCATCCAATAAGGCGAATGGATACGCGAATATCCTCATGCCCGCCAATGCACAGATCGGTAATGTCTCCTACGTACTCGTCGCTGTTGTTGGTGGCGCGCTTGCCCTCGGAAATGTAGGCGGCTTCACCCTGGGCGGACTCGCAGCCTTCCTTACCTTTAACAAGAGCTTCAATATGCCCATCAATCAGGTGTCCCAGCAGATGAACTTCATCGTCATGGCAATGGCTGGTGCAGGCCGAATCTTCGAAGTTATGGATCAGGAAGCAGAAACAGATGAAGGTTATGTAACCCTGGTCAATGCCAAGGAAGAGGATGGCGACCTTGTAGAGACAGAAGAACACACCGGCATGTGGGCTTGGAAGCATTACCACGCAGCCGATCAGACGACGACGTATATGCCTCTTATGGGCGAGGTTGTATTTGATGACGTTGACTTTGGATACAACGAAGAGAAGACGGTCCTTCACAATATTAAGCTCTTCGCAAAGCCGGGTCAGAAGATAGCCTTTGTTGGAGCGACAGGAGCAGGTAAAACAACCATTACCAATCTGATCAACCGTTTCTATGACATTGAAGACGGAAAGATCCGTTATGACGGTATCAATATTAACAAGATCAAGAAGGCGGATCTCCGCAAATCTCTCGGAATTGTGTTGCAGGATACCCATCTCTTCACTGGTACAGTGGCAGAAAATATCCGTTATGGAAAGCTGGATGCGACCGATGAGGAGGTAAAGGCAGCAGCAAAACTTGCAAATGCCGACTCCTTCATCCGTCATCTTCCCAAGGGATATGACACCGTCCTCGAAGGCGACGGCCAGAATCTCTCCATGGGACAGCGCCAGCTGCTAGCGATTGCAAGAGCAGCCATCGCAGATCCTCCTGTTCTGATTCTCGACGAAGCAACCTCTTCAATCGATACCAGAACGGAGAAGCTGGTCCAGGATGGTATGGACAGACTCATGCACGGACGAACCACTTTTGTTATCGCTCATCGTCTCTCGACCATTCGCAATTCTGATTGCATCATGGTCCTCGATCATGGCCGGATCATCGAGCGCGGCAACCATGAAGAACTCATGACAGAGAAAGGAAAGTACTTCCAGCTCTATACCGGCAAGATTCAGAACGCATAAGCTGAATATCCGCTTCGAAAATGCAGGGCACACCTCAGATCTGGGGTGTGCTCTGTTTTGTGGGTTGAATGACGAATCCTTTCATCTACACAAAATGTTGAAAAGTTTTTGATTTTTTTTCAATATGGTGTAAAGTAATTACAACAATATCCGAAATAGTAAATGTGGGATACGATCTTGACCTAACTATGCCCAAAAATACAAAGGGATTTGCGATATGGAGGCAACTATGAGAAAACAGCATTCGTTCAGACGGAAGGGCCTTGCACTGCTTCTGGCAGGCTTTATGACGGTCACCTCGCTGGGACTTCCAGGATATCCGCCCATTCGGACCGTACAGGCGGAAGAGAACGAAGCAGCAAATGCATTGCTGCCGGCAGATGCGGATATTGTCCAGATTTTCCAGGCACCTGCCGGAGGCTATTCGACACTAAAATCTGTGCAGATGGATGTACAGATTATTTCTGGTGCCACCGTATCAAAGGTGAAGGTATATCACAATCTAAATGACATTGACGATTATTATGGCAATGGCAGGGAATTCGATATCGATGGCTTTAAAGTCAGCGGAAATAAGGATATCGGACAGAAGAAACAGACACTCAGGATCACGGATCTTACATCCTCTGATTCTGATGCAGCCTTAAATCTTATGCCCAACGAATGGTATGCTGTTGGTTTCACGCTGATTTCCAGCAATGCAGAAGGTACCGGATATTACCCCGTAAGTAATAGCGCAGTATCTTATATCAACAATGGGCAGACCAGCTTTGATCTATTGACAGTAAATACGGATGGCACGATTTCAGGTGAGCCGGATGATGTGACTCTCGCGCTCACGGATAGCAGCAGAACGACTGCCTGTGTCGATCTGAGTCAGACCATAAACCTCTCAGATTACTTCACCATGGATCCGAGCGGATTAAAAAGAACTGTCACCTATACTTCCGGCAATATGGCTATACTTACGGTATCTGCAAATGGTACGGTTACACCGAAGGCTGTCGGCTCAACTACTGTCACTGCAGCACATGGAAGCAGCAGCCAGTCCGTAACGGTCTATGTAGTAGACCCTGTACTTTCGAATCCAGGCAGCACATACACATACAACGGCAGCTCCCAGAAAGCACCCGTAACAGCTAACGGAATGGGAACGGATTACACACTGACCTATACGGATACTGAAGCAAGCATGGATGCTGATGGCAAGGGCGATGCTGTAGCAGCAGGCCGGGTCGATATCAGCGTAGAAGGTAGGGGCCCTCTGAATGGCTATAGCAAGACGCTGAACTATGAAATCGGAAAGCTTGATATTCAGCCATATGCAGAAGCAGCAAGCATCACTGTTGATGCTGCCGGAAAAGCACATGTTTCAAATCTCGTTGGACCTGGAAAAGATGCTGCTGGTCTTAGCGAAGTGGATGCGGATGGTCGCGGTGATTATTCCATTAGCACAGTGGAAACCGGATCTACTGCCAGCGGATCAACCTATGATGTAACCATTAGCGGTGAAAATAACTACACCGGTTCCTGTACCAAGTCTGTAACATCCACCTATGATGCAACGAACCTGGCCGATATCAGCGAGAAGTTTGACTTCACCCTGGATCAGGATGTTATGCCCTATGCAGGTTTCAGCATTCAGCCGGGCCTGGATGATATTACGATTACTCTGAAGAGTGATGCGACCAAGAAGCCACTTGATCTTGCGACAAAGAAAAAAATCTTTGAGCTGGTTCCGGTTGCGAATGGTGAGAACACAGAAGTGGGTGATGGCGTACTTACCATCCGTGGACTGAGCAGTGCCGGATACACCGGTGAGGTTGCACTTCCCTTCTACATCGCAGAAAACGATATTAATGCAAACTATTCCGCAAGTGATAAAGACCAGAAGGCAGGAACGATCCACATTTCCGTAAAGGATGGAAGCTTCACGGCGTCTGATGATAAAACGACAGCGACCTTGTCAAAGAACTTCGTGCATGGTGATTTCGATCTCTCGAATCTCTTCACCATCACCATGTACCAGTGGACAGACAAGGGAACAAGCCATACATATACCCTCAGTGAAAATGATTACACTGTATGGTCGGATGAATCTGATCCGGGTGCCATCGGTACACATACGGGGACCCTTCATATCACAGGACAGGGTAATTTTACGGGCGAATGGGCAGTTACCTATACGGTAGTGGCAGATATTGCAAAGGATCTTACGGTTAAGACCTATAACAATAAGCGCCTGGTTGGAACGACAACGGCAACCGTGACTGCAGACGGAAGCGTATATAATACGCCTTTTGCTGTAACCTACGATGGAAACGCTGTTACTCCGACCTTTGGAACGAATTTTTCAAGCAACTTCATTGTGTCTGCAGGAAAGATCCTGAAACCGGGAACAGACTATGAAGTGGCATCTTCTTCTTACAAAAATAATACCGATGCAGGCACTGCGAGTGTTGTTCTGAAAGGAAAAGGAGCTTATGCAGGAAAAACGGCGACCCTGACCTTCACGATCAACAGAAAAGCAGTCACGAGTGCAGATAAGCTTACGATTGATGCAGGCTCCTATACTTACGTAGGGCCTAATGTCGAAGTAACACCGGCAGATGATCAGATCCATGTCACACTGAATGGAGGAAAAGATCCTCTAAAGAATGGCAAGAAGCAGTATAAGATTACCGGTGTCAGCAACAATACGGAGGCTGGTACTGCTACGGTAACGGCTGTTTTGAATGATGACAGTAACTTTAGTGGCAGTCTGACCGGTACTTACACGATCGCTCCGCTGGATCTGTCGAATCCTCCTTCCGGGGTGGACTTTACGATCCATACGGAGAATAACGACCAGGATTCCTGGCCGGTAGAGGGAACGGTAAAGGATCCTAAGGCGGTAGAGCCTAAGGTCACCAGTGTCACCTATAACAATGGTGGAACTACAATTACACTTGATCCAAAAGATTACACGGTAAGCTACGAGAACAATACGAAGGTTGGAACGAATACGGCCAAGATTGTTGTTACCGGCAAGGGATCCAACCTCAAGGGATCTGTTAAGAAGTCCTTCAGTATTGTGAAGAAGGATTTCCAGAATCTCTCGATTACCTTAGATGGTACGGATGCAGAGAAGAGCGCGTCCAGAAGTACCAGCGCAGCAACTTACTACGAAGCAAAAGACTATGCGCCTAAGTATAAGGGGGCAGCATATACCCCCAGCCTCACGATCGAAAATGGTGGAGACACCCTTATTCTCGGAACGGATTACAAACTGAGCTGGGATAATAATGAAGATGCGGGAAAATATGACGATAAGATGGGCCCGCATGCAACCATCACCGGTATTAATAACTATAGCGGATCGACGGCTTTCATCTATTTCACGATTCAGCCGATGGAGCTGAAAGAAGCATGGGTAAGTGATGATGTGACCATCGCAAGTGATGGTACTCCTACACTTTCTGTGGTTCGTCCCAGTGCGCTTGGAGACAGAACCCTTAGCCTGGTGAAGGACGGAAAGGGCGATTATAGCATTGAGCCTGACAATGATCCGGATAATGACAGAGAAGAATGGCCAATCAATGCAGGCATGCATACGGTTAAGATTACCGGTAATGGAAACTATACCGGAACAATCAAGAAGACTTACCAGAAGGGCAGGTCTCTTAGTGGTGTCAGCGTCTCCCTTGTAAATCCTTATCCTGGAGTGGATAAAGTATATGATGCGGTAAGCGGTGTATATCAGGTTCCTTACTTAGGTGAGGATGCCATTCTTGGTCGCCCTGCACTTCGGGTAACAGATTCCTATGTTAAGGATGGTGTTCCAACGACGGTTACCCTGAAGAAGGATGTTGACTATACCGTTACCTACACTACGGATCCGAGCAATATCAGCGATGCTACCACCGCTGTTGGAGTAACAAATGCATCCGGTTCCCTTGTCTATGTTGTACTCGACATGGTGAAGGACAGCCAGACCTACTTCGGAAGCAATAGTGGAATCAGATATAAGGTTAATCCGGTTCCGATTACCAATATCAACACCAATAAAGATTCGATTGCGGTTGGCCAGATCTATGCAACCGACGATACCCCGAATGCAGATAAGAGTAAGGTGCCAGGACGTAACTTCGCATACTACTACAATGGCATGAAGAAAGAAGTAACCCCGGAACTGATCTATTATCCTGGCGGTAAGGATAATGAAGGAATTACCCTGACCCCGGGAACAGACTATGATTATTCTACTTCGTCCATCTCAGCAGATGTAAATGCGGCTGGAAGCAGTTATCTTCTTCCTATTACCGGTAAAGGAAATTACAGTGCAGCATTCAATATGCCTGTCACGGTAATCAAGACACCTCTATATCTGGGTGCGACCTACAGTGGAACGACCCTGATTGCAGCAAAGCCTAGCATTATTGATGGTCAGGAGACCTATACTGTTGACGGAACGGGATATGCACTTCAGTACACGGGTCAGGCGCTTTGCATCGAGGACCTTGGACTGAAGTTCGGTCTGACAGAAGATGATGCAGCTGTTAAAGAAAGTGATGCAACCTTCCATGTCACATGGGCGAATAACCAGAAGCCTTCATCTGATGAGGATGGTTATGCAACAGCGACACTGACTCCTGCAAATGATAATTACAGCGGTAGCTTGATTGTGAAGTATGCCATTGCACATCTTACGATTGATCCGCAGTATACAACGGTGTCCGATAGTCTTACCTATAACGGTAAGCGTCAGGAACCGACCATTATTGTTAAAGACAAGGAAAGCACTCTGACAAGAGATGTGGATTATACCGTTTATTACGAAGACTCTACCGGAAAGAAGATTACAGACGGTGGAGCGGATGCAGCACCCTATGCACCGGGACTCTATAATGCAGTCATTACTCCGGCAGGTGTATATAAGGGATCTGCAAGCTACAAGAAGTCCTTCACGATCTATGGCGACATCGAGGTGAATTCTGATCTCTTTGAAGTAGATGGTTCTCCCAGCGACCAGGAATTTACGATGACGCTTGCAGATGGAAAGCTTGTATCCCAGGAACTGACGGATTACATGAATTCCAAATATAAACTGACCAGAAAGAAGAGTGGAAATATTGCTTCTGATACCGCAACAGAGCTGGTAGAGGGTGGTAATGGTGACTATAAGGTAACCATGGATCTTCCCAACAAGCCGGGAACCGGTATTGTCAAAGTGACAGGTCAGGGATTCTATAAGGGTACCTTGAAATATACAGTCACCATGCAGGGATCTCTCAAGGATGCAGAGATTAAGTTTGGTTCCGATCAGTACGCATATAATGGAGGCCAGGTACGTCCTAACGATGTAAGAGTAATGTATAAGGGCCAGAACCTCGTTGAGGGTACGGACTATATTATTACTTACAGCGATAATGCAGACGTGACGACAGTTGGAACGAAGAGCCTGACAATCTCTCCGGGTACCAATAAGCTCTATGGTGATGAAAAGACAGCTGCCTATGAAGTGAAATATGATCTGTCTACCGCTAAGGTAAACGAGAAGAAGAGCCAGGAATATGACTATATTGGTAGTGAAATCACCTTCCCGGATCTTACGGTAAGCTGTGGTGGAAGACCCATTGAATTGAATCTTCTTACTGTAGCTTATGCAAATAATGTAAATCCCGGTCAGGCAACGGTAACGATTACGCCGAAGGATGCATCTTCCCCCGTATTTGGTGAAGCAATCTGGAAGTTTAATATCAAGCAGATCAGCCTTAAAACCAACGCGACGATTACCTTCAATGATGGCGAATGGGGCGATGGGATTGCTAAGGATGCCAAGTATGAATACAGTGGCAAGGAGATCCGTCCGGAGCCTAAGGTTCTTGTAACTTACACGGATAAGGATAACAAGAAGCTCACGAAGACGCTGACCTCGAACGATTACACGGTTGAATATTCAAACAACAAGAACAAGGGTACTGCAACGATCCGTGTGACAGGTAATGGCCAGTATGGTGGTTATAAGGACTTCTCCTTCACCATTACACCTCATGCACTGACCTCTGATATGGTTGAAGTTGTTACTCCGGTTTATTATGCCGGATCAGCAACTCCGATTCCGGTTGTTAATGTAACCTTCAATGGCGAAACACTTTCGACCAAGGACTACACTACTTCCGTTACCAAGGATACGAATTACGAGAGTAATATGAAGTGCAAGGTAACGGTAAGCGGAAAGGGCAACTTCAGCGGCGATTATACAGAAGAATTCACAGTAGCTCCTCGTGATCTTGGGGACGGTAAAGTGATCATCCCGACAGAGAGCAAGGAAGTAACCTATACCGGAAGCTCGGTAGAAGATGAACTGAAGAAGATTGATGTTCAGGTGGATAAGGGTGACGGTACCATGCAGTCCTTGAAGCGTGGTAAGGAATATACTCTGACCGTTAACCAGAAGGGCAATGGTGGTGCAGATGTTGTCACGACGAACTCTGATGGTACTTTGAACATCTTAAGACCAGATCTTTTGGTTGATGTAAGTGATTTCCAGATTACCATTGATGCGGTAGAACCTCACTTCACTGGTCAGCTCTTAGATGAGTTCAAGATTGTTCCGAAGAGCTTAGAAGTTCCGGAAGATGGAGCGGATGATTTTGAAATCAGCCTGGATAAAGAGGATAATCCATACACCGGAGCGAAGGTTACTCCTACGGTAACCGTGAAGGATAATGGAAGAGTTGCTGCAGAACAGACCTTGGTCCTGAAGAAGGATTATACTGTCACCTACGAGAATAACGTAGATGCAGCCGGATCTTATGAGGACAAGGCACCAACCCTTGTTGTCACTGGTAGTGGAAATTACACGGGCGTCCGTCGTGTTCATTTCAACATTGGTACGAAATTAACCGCTGATAATACAAGGGTCAATGTTCTTGGATGTGAACGAGCACCCGCGAACGATAAAGAGAAAACACATACTTACGATGGTATGGCACATACTCCGAAGGTAGAAGTTATCTATAACAAGACGACCCTGAAGAATCTTGCAGATGATGCAGCCGGACAGTATGAAGTTAAGTATGTTGGTTCTTCTCTCGGTCTTGTAGATGGTCAGCCTGCTTATGATGGAGATACTATCCATGTTGGCCAGACGGAACAGACGCAGACAAAGGTTGTAACGATTACCGGTAAGAACGGATACTACGGAACGGTAACCGGAACCTACAAGATTCGTCCTAAGAAAGCGAATAACATTAAGATTGTTCCTGTCCTTGATTATGATGCTGACAAGAAGGAGTACTACACGATCTATGATGGTAAGGCAGCTACTCCGGATGCGATCGTCTATGATCTTGATATCTCTGACAGTGTTCCTTTGGATTCTGAAGGAGCAAATGATGCATACGATATTACCGGTTATGAGAATAATACGACTGCCACGACAGGTGAGCCGGCACTCATCAAGGTAACCATGAAGGGCGATTACGCAGATACTGCGATGAACACCCAGACTGCGCCTTTTACAATTCGTGGAAAAGCACTTACAGATTATGCTGCAAACCTTGCGGATGCACCTGATGTTAAGAGAGAAAACGATCTGAAGAGCCCTGGTGCTTACTATAAGTACACCGGTTCTGAAATCTATCCGAATGTGCAGTTTACGAATGGTGGAGAAGTTCTTCCCATGACGGCAGGTAAGGATTATAGCATTACTTATGTTGAAAGCGATGCAGAGGGTAATCCGGTATATGAAGAGGTAGAAGATGCGGACGGTAATACAATCCGTCGGTTGAAGAAAGTATCTCCTGTTAATGCAGGCCTCTATGTTGCGGTTGTTGAAGGCAAGGGCAACTATAGCGGAACCTGGAATCTGCCATACTACATCTATGCTGATCTGAAGGATGCAGAGGTTTCTGATATTGAGCCTCAGTTCTATCAGGGCCCGGGACAGGATCCTCATCCTGAAATTTCCGTCAAGTTAGCAGGGAATACGCTAACGGAAGCGAAAAAGGCACATGATGATGTGGAAGCGGTAAAAGGTGATTATTACAGGGATCCTGCATCGGATACCAACTTCAAGTCGGATGGTAAGATTGTCCTGACATCGGCAAGAGATTACTATACCGGTACCAAGACAGTCTCCTATGAGATTTCTACCGATGGAAAATATCTCACAGCAGAGATTGATGGAAAAGCTTATACCTATACAGGTTATCCGATCGGTGACGATATCAAGATTACTCTACCGAACGGAACCGTAGTATTCGACGCAGCTAAGCGCGAAGACTATCCAGATACCACCATCACTTACGAAGAAGTGAAGATAAATCCTGACGGTGATGATAAGGAGAAGATTGAGGTTGATCCTGAGGTTGGCCCGATCGAGGCAGGTATTGTCACTGCAACCATCACAAATATTACGGCTGGTAGCGAGACAGGCCTCACCAAGACAGTAAGATACAGCATTCTTCAGAAGAATATTAATTCAGATGAGGGCGCTACAGATAATACCAGACCTGTGACTGTAAGAATGCCAATAAGTCGTACTTATGATGGTAGCGCACAGGAAGTAAAGCCTGTGATTTGGTACAATGGTCTGAATCTGAAGGAGGGGGTTGACTATACCCTGTCCTATGCCAACAACATAGAGCCGGGTACTGCAACCGTCATGATTAAGGGTATTAATAACTTTAAGAATGACCGTTACGAGACTTTCGTCATTACGCCGGCACCTGTGTACAATCTTGAGGCAACTCCGACCAGTGCATCCTCTGTGAAACTGACCTGGAATCATGCTCATAATGTAACAGGTTATGAGATTAACAGTGGCGGAGATCATCAGAAATATTATGGAACAACAAGTAGCAACAGCTTTGAAGTAATTGGACTTGAGTCCGGCAAAACATACCAGTTCAGTGTCAGAAGCTATACGATGCTGAATGGTGAGAAGAAGTGGAGCGAATGGTCTGAAGTAACAGCCATGACCGACATCGCTGCACCCTCTGATGTGAAGGGGGGAACCGGAAGCAAGGGTACAGCAACGATTAGCTGGAGCAAGAGTGCCAATGTGGATGGTTATGCTGTTTATCGTGCGACCAGCCTGGATGGCAATTATGCACTGGCAGCGACAGTTCCTCTTCGATATGGTTCATATACCGATCGATATGCAACGAGCGGAAAGACATACTATTACCGGGTTCGTGGATACAAGTCCGATGGAAATGGCGGCTGGATCTATGGCAGCTATTCCAGTCCGATCGCGGTAACAGCCCAGTAGTTCCTATGAACTAATTGAAAAAGCAAGAGAATTACATCCAGTTCGTTTTCCGAAAGGAGAACTACTGGGTGTGATTTGCGTGCCTTTATGTTAAACTGAAAATTAGTATAAAAGCACGATGGAGGAAGCATGTTATTCCGAAAGAATGATGAATCAGAATTCAACGAGTTTTGGGGCCTGCCGGGTGAAGATGATGAAGAGGTTGATGAAGGAAGAGTCAACGAACGGACCGAGGCGAATGCTGATCAAGAACCAAAAGAAATAAAAGAGAATACAGTCAAGACTGAGAAAAAGAATAAGAAGACGAAGGGTCTTTCGGATGATATTGCGAAAGCAATTACGGAGAAGACAGGACGTACGGAAGCAGATGATGAGATTTCTCACCGGTATACGATCGGCGGCTATACATTTCAGACTTATTATGAATACCGTAACGCAGAAGATGATGTGCGTCGGATTGAGGTGTTAAGACAAGAACTTGACCTGCAGGATCCGGAAGTCGCAATTCGTGTGTACAATATGATCCGTGAGGGCCAGATTGTATTTAAGAGCCCAATTGGAGAAGAGTTTTTCAGCCATGTGGCAGATATTGTGGCGGACAAGTCTGTAGACCTCCTGGAAGATAAGGCTGTGGTCGATGAAGCGGAAGGCGCAGCCAAGGGACAGAAAAGGCTGGCATCTCTCATCCTGGTGCTTGCGATTTCGGCTTTCATCTATTTTGCATATTCAGAAATCTCGGATATCAGACAGACGAGAAAGCTATCTCAGCTTCGTTCTGAGACGAGTGTAAGTACAGATACTGCCAAGGAAGATAAGGCAGAAGAAAAGGAGGAGCCCTCGAGCGTGGGCTCGAATAAAGATACGGCAGATACGAATGCCATGCAGTATGATTCTGCCGGAAATCCGGTGAACAGCCTGACGATAAGACAGGAGTACACTGACCTTTTGAGCCAGAATCATGACTTCGTTGGCTGGTTGAAGATTCCTGACACGGAGATAGATTATCCGGTTGTATCAAGAGTCAATGATAATGATTTCTATCTCAATCATGCATTTGACGGTTCGGATGATAAGAATGGTACGATCTTCATGGATTATCGTGCAAGTATCACGACGCCGACCTGTAACACTATCATCTACGGACACGATATGAAATCGGGAATGATGTTTGGTACTCTGTCGAATTATCTGGATGAGTCCTACCTCTCAGATCACAAGGTAATAGAGTTCAACACACTCTATGAAGACAGAGCTTATGAGGTTGTGGCGGTTGGTTTATCCCAGGTACAGGATAATTCTGAGGATGGATTCCGATATTACAACTTTATAAATGCGGGAAGTAAGGCGGATTGGGACGCTTTCCATGACTTTGTAAGTTCTGTAAATGTATATGGGGAGACGGTGGATATCGAACCTACCGATCAGCTTCTTACCCTGTCTACCTGTAATAGTTATCTTGCTGACGGAAGACTCTTCGTCCTTGCCAAGAGAATTGATTAGGATTCATGGAAGGTATTTTCTATTTATTTCGTAAAAATAGGCATCAACTAGTAGAAATAGTAGGAAACTAGCGGTATAATGAATAAGATATAGTAGGCGTGAAGGTTATATGGAAATAGCTTCACATCATTTTCAACCAGGTGCGGAGAATGAAGATGAAACGTGGAACAAAAATAGGCTGGCTGCTTGTTGCGCTATCGGTTGTACTTAGCGTATGGGTATTGATTGGCTCGAACTCGAGAGCAGA
>Ga0256404_1007972_pt1 | contig 16281 bp, 10 predicted proteins | sample RumenRJG_01DNA_FD_185990 | JGI IMG/M metagenome (GOLD analysis project Ga0256404, IMG submission 185990) | Bovine rumen microbial communities from Lethbridge, Alberta, Canada - RJG_01 | ecosystem: Host-associated > Mammals > Digestive system > Stomach > Rumen | place: Canada: Alberta | collected...
GGAGAAAAAGCGCGGCGTCTGCATTCTGAACCTCATGAACTTCACCCTGACGCGTGTGTGAGGAGAAGGCGCCTTCCGGACTCTTCTCCGGAAGCGGCCGGGCAAAAAGAAAACGAGCAGCTGCTGACCCCCGCATGGGGCTTGCAGCCGCTCGTTCTTTACTTTTGTTCTTTGCGCTTTGCTCCGGTTCTGCGGTTTAGCGGCAGGCGCGTTCCAGCGCATCCAGGGAGAGGGAACCGCCAAAGAGATCCAGGGCACTCCCTACCGTGACGTCCAGGGCAGAGCCGGAGGCCTTCTTTAGGAGGGTAAGGTCCTCCAGGGCATGGACGCCGCCCGCATAGGTGACGGGAAAGCCCGTCTTCCGTGCGAAGGCACCGAGGATCGCGACAAGGTCTTCTTCCACGCCGCCCCGCTTTCCCTCCACGTCCGCCGCGTGGACCAGGAACTCATCCGCACTGGCGGACAGGTCCTCCAGCGTTTCCCCGTCTACGACAAGATCCGTCGCCTTCTGCCAGCGGTCCGTCACGACGACGTACCTTCCGTCCCGCTGCCTTCTGCAGGAGAGATCGAGAACAAGGTGCTTTTTTCCGGTGACGGCAAGGAGCTCTGCAAGGCGCTCCCGGTCCAGCCTTCCCTCCTGGAACACAAAGCTTGTCACGATGACGTGGGAAGCACCGGCACGGAGCCATACTCCGGCACTCTCCGGGGTGATGCCCCCGCCCACCTGCATGCCGCCGGGAAAGGCAGCGAGGGCTTTTGTTGCCTGCTCCTTGTCCTTCTCATACTCCGGGGTGCCCTTTTTGTTCAGCAGGATGATGTGCCCGCCGGGGAGGTTCCTCTCCCGGTAGATGGAGGCAAAATAATCCGCATCCTTTTCGGAGACGAAGTTCTGGGCGGGGGCGTTCTTTGCATCCGACAGGGAGGAGCCCACGATCTGCTTTACTTTGCCGTCGTGGATATCAATACAGGGCCGCAGTCTCATGCCAGCACGTCCTGCATGTCGTAGAAGCCGGCGGGCTTCCCCGCAAGGAACTTTGCCGCCTCCACGGCGCCCTTGGCAAAGATCGCCCGGGAGTAGGCCGTGTGGGAGAACGTGATGACCTCGTCCTGGCCCGCAAAGATCACGTCATGGTCGCCAACGATGGAGCCGGCGCGGACAGAGGAGATGCCGATCTCCTTCTTCGGGCGCTTCTCCCTCCTCGTGGAGCGGTCAAAAACGTACTCGTAGTCCCCGCCTGCAGACTCATTGACCGCATCTGCGAGGGCGAGCGCCGTGCCGCTCGGGGCATCGAGCTTCTGGTTGTGGTGCTTCTCCACGATCTCGCAGTCAAAGCCCGCCGCGAGGAGCTTGGGTGCCGCCTCCTTCAGGATCTGCTCGATCAGGTTGATGCCGACGGACATGTTTGCACTCTTTAAGACCGCGACCTGATCGGAGACCGCATGCAGCTCCTCGGTCTGCTCCACAGAAAGGCCTGTGGTGCAGACGATGACCGGAGTCTTCGTCTCCTGGCACCACTCAAGAAGTGCCGGGACGGCAGCTGCCGTCGAAAAGTCAATGCAGACGTCGGCCTCCTCCTTCACCTCCTCGAGGCTGTGGTACACCGGGAAGTCCGCGTACTGCTCTCCCCTCGCATCGACGCCGGCAGCGACGGAAACGCCCTCATCCTTTGCCGCCATCTCCGCGATCATGTGTCCCATTCTTCCGCAGCAGCCGTGCAGCAGAATTCTAACCATAACAAGTCCTCCTTTTTCTTTGCAAAGAGCGGAAGACGGTCCTGCCGCCTCCCGCTCCTTTTGCTTTTGTTTGTGCATTTATCTGTGGCAGCCGAACCGCTGCATGGCCTCGGCAAGCTTCTGCGCATGGGCGGGCTCCATCTCGGTCAGCGGCATGCGGAGCGGGCCGGCGGCAAAGCCGAGCAGTTCCACAGCTTTTTTGACCGGGATCGGGTTGACCTCGGAGAAGAGGCACTCAAAGAGCTCCTCGGTGTCGCGCTGCAGCTGCATTGCCCCTGCCACGTCTCCTGCAAAGAACTTCGCGCACAGGTCGTGCATGGCCCTGGGGGCCACGTTGGCAACGACGGAGATGACGCCAACGCCGCCGACCGAGAGGATCGGCACGGTCTGGTCATCGTTTCCGGAGTAGAGCTCGATGTTGCCGCCTGTCAGGGTCTCGAGCTTTACGATCTGGCTCAGGTTCCCGCTCGCCTCCTTGACGCCAACGATGTTCGGGACGTCCTTCACGAGCTTTGCCGCGGTCTCAGGGAGCAGGTTGCAGCCCGTGCGGGAGGGAACGTTGTACATGATGATCGGGGTTCCCGGAACTTCGTTCGCCACCATGGAGAAGTGACCGACAAGGCCGTTCTGGGTTGCCTTGTTGTAGTAGGGCGTCAGGACGAGCAGCGCATCTGCGCCGTACCCTGCGATCTCCTTCGAGAGCTGCTGCGCGGTCTTCGTACAGTTGGAGCCGCTCCCCGCGATGACGGGCACGCGGTGATTCACGTGGTCAATGCAGAACTTACAGACCTGGAGGTGCTCCTCCTCGGTCATCGTCGCTGCCTCTCCCGTGGAGCCGCAGACAACAATCGCATCGGTGCCGTTTGCGATCTGATAGTCAATAAAGTCCGCAAAGGCGTCATAGTTGACCGTCTTCTCCGAATCATCGTGGAACGGTGTGATGATGGCTACTGCAGAACCCTTAAATACTGACATGGTTTCCTCCTTCTGTATCCTGCTCCTTTTCGGCGCTTCCAAACTTTCTGAAATTGACCGGGGAGATCTCCGAGATCTCATCCGCATAGGAGAGCATCTCGTCATCGAGTGTGATTCCGGTCAGGATCACCTCGGTCTCTCCTCGGTGCTCCAAAAGCTCACCCAGCTCCCCTGTCGTGATGATGTGGTTGTCGACAAGCCCCAGCACCTCGTCCATGACGAGCAGATCGCACTCCGCGGTGTCGAGGACCTTTCTCGCAAAGCCGAGGCCGTTGCGGATGTTTTCCGTCTCCTCTTCCCTCGTCTTCTCATCACAGGTCAGATAGGACTTCTCCCCCCGCTCAAAGCGGAAGATCCTGATTTCCGGCTCCAGGCGCTTGTAGAATTCGAGTTCTCTCTCCTCCGCCCTGCGCTTCAAAAACTGGATGATCACCACGCTCTCGCCCTGGGCGGCGCAGCGCAGCGCGGTGCCAAATGCCGCCGAGGTCTTCCCGCGGCCGGTTCCGGTAAAGATCTGGATTCTGCCTTCTGACATGTCTTCCTCCGATATTTCCCCCCTCACCTTTGACGGTATTAATCTACCACGCAGTGCCTCCCGCTGGCAACCTTCTGCCTCAGCTCCTTGCGGCCTCAAGGAGCTTCTTCCTAAGCTCGTCCTCGATCTGGGAGAGCTCTCCCTCGGCCTCCTGTCGCTTCTGCCTGCCATCCTTCTGGATCGTCAGAATCTCATCCATGGCAGAGATGAGGCTCTCGTTCGTGTGCTTTAAGGTCTCAATGTCCACGATTCCGCGCTCGGACTCCTTTGCGGCTGCAACCGTTGCGGTCTTGAGCGCATCGGCGTTCTTCCGGAGGAGGTCGTTTGTCATGTCGTTAACCTCCCGCTCCGCCTTCGAAGCCTGGGTGGAGTGCTCGAGGCCGATGGCGATCACCATCTGGTTCTTCCAGAGCGGGATCGTGTTGACGATCGTGCTCTGGATCTTCTCCGCCATCGTGATGTCAGAGGTCTGGACCATGCGGATCTGCGGCGCCTGCTGCATCGCAATCGTCCGCGTCAGCTCCAGGTCATAGAGCTTCTTCTCAAAGCGGTCACACTGGGCGGCAAAGTCCTTCGCCTTCTGGGCATCCTCGGGAAGGCCTGACTTCTGGGCCTTGTTCTGGAGGTCTGCCAGGGTCGTCTCCCGCTCGGTCTTCAGCTTTTCCTTTCCAGCCACGATGTACATCGTGAGCTCCTTGAAGTAGGAGAGGTTCAGCTCGTACATCCGGTCCATCATGTCAGCGTCCTTCATGAGCTGGACCTGGTGCTTCTCGAGCTCCTGGGTCACCGTATCGATGTTGCTCTCCACCTTCGCATACTTCGCCCGCAGCGCCTCGGCCTTGTTCTGCTGGCGGCGGAAAAAGCCCCGAAGTCCCTTCTCCTCCTCGTCGACGTCGAAGTTCTTCAGCTCGGTCACGAGGTTCGTCAGCATGTCGCCGACCTCCCCCATGTCCTTCGTGCGGACGTCGTCCAGCGTCTTCTGGGAGAAGTCCGCCATCTTCTTCTGCGTTCCCGCGCCGTAGTTGAGGATGCCGTTTGTATTATTCAGGTCAATCGTCTTCTCAAACGCCCGGACCTGCCCCAGTTCCTCCTCTGAGAGCGTCTCCGCAAGATCCTGCTCCTTCGGCATCTCAGGCTTTTTGGCTGCTTCCGGTGCTGGTGCCTTGGCTTCCTCCTCCGGGGCATCCCCGAAGGAGAGTGAGGGCGCTGCCGGCGCCTGCTGCATCATGCTGTCAAATCCGTTTTCTGACATGGTTCCGTGTCCTCCTGTCATCCAAAGTGGAGGGGACTTTCGCTCTCCTCCCCCTCATCCATGCCCTCATCGAGGGCGTCATCCCCTGCGGCCGCAGTCTGCTTCTTCTGCGTCTTCTTTGCCTTCTGCAGGCCATCCTCCGTCAGGCCGTCCTGCGCCATCACTGTCTTCATGACATTGATGTCCGAGGCGATGTCCCAGGCCTCATCCTGAAACATGTCGTCGAAGATCCTGGCATAGGCGGCGAGGATCGTGTCCATCGCGTCCTCGATCTGCTGCTTTGTCTTCTGGATGGTCTCCGTCTGGGGCTGCCGGTACAGGTCAACGTAGGCGCGGATCAGCTTCTGGGTCGTGGGCAGGTAGTAGCGCAAAAGCTTCCGGATGCCCGCTGCCTTCTCCGGGTGCTGCTGCACCTCGTCGAAGATCCTGCGGACGATGTGCTCCAGCCGGTAGAGCTTGTCGGACATCGGGTCCGTGTCCGGGATCTGGTCATTCGCCTCCCGGATCCCCCGGATGTAGCTCTCCCCCTCGGAGAGGATTGCAGAGACATCTCCCTGCTTATTGCTCCCGGAAGCTTCCGCCGTTTCCTTCTCCGCCTCCTCCCGGATCCCGTTCTTTAGATTGGCGAGGCGCTCTGCCTCCTCCCGCTGCTCCCGCGCCTGATCTGCCTTCCTGTACAGAAGATAGGCATCGCTGGTCAGCATGACTGTTGTCTTTTTTTTGTCAAACATGGCGTAGGGCAGGTACCCAAACTTCTTCATGTCTGCGATATTCCTGCGGACGTCTGTCTCGCTCTCCCCGGCCAGGGCTGCGAGATCCCTGACCGCAAAGAACTCCTTTCCGGGGCCCACAAGCTCCCCGTAGCGGTAGAACTCCCCGACGAGGGCGTTTTTCCTCTCGCCCTCCTTCTTCGCCTTGTTGGCCTTCGTAAAGAGCCAGACGAAGAAGGCTGCCAGGATGAGAAAGGTCACGGATGCCCCGACACTGATTCCAACAAAGACGAAGATCAGGTTGCTCAGGGCAAAGAGGCCGGAGAAGACCTCCCCGAGGATTCCGAACAAGCGCTTGGAATTGCCATCCGTTCTCGGGGGCTTTCTTGTCAGGAAGTAGTTTTTCTTCGGCGCCGGGGTCCTGCTGCGATCCTCCCCGAAGGCCTTTCGCACCGAGTCTCCGATGCTGTCGCCGAGGCCGGAAAAATCCGCCCTGTCCACCGCATCGGAGACGGCGTCCAGGATCTCACTCCCCGCATCAAAGATATCCCCCATCTTCATGGGCAGTCCCTCCTTTCCCCCGTCCCGATATCACATGCGGTCCGGCGCGGAGAAGCCCAGCACCTGGATGCAGGTGTTCAGGATGTCCATGGTGAGTTTCAGCAGGGCAATCCAGCCGTTCTTCTTCTCCGCATCCTCCTCGGAGAGGATCCTCGTCCCGTGGTAGAAGCTGTTGAAGTCGTTCGAGAGCTGGTAGATGTAGCTGCAGATCCTGTGGGGTGCAAGGTTTGTGAAGGCGTCTGTCATCATCGCGCCAAAGCCGGCAAGATCCCGCATGAGGGCAGCCTCCTGGCTGCTCTGGGGCAGGCGGATGGAGAGGCGCTCGATGTCCTCGTTTCCCTCTGCCTGGTACCTGGTCAGGATCGAGTGGATCCGGACGATCGTGTACAGGATGTAGGGGCCGGTATTTCCCTCAAAGGACGTGAACTTGTCCACGTCGAAGATGTAGTCCTTCGATGCCTGGTTCGAGAGGTCGCCGTACTTCAGCGCGGCAAGGGCAACGGTCTTTGCCGTCTCCTCTGCCTCCGCCTCCGGGATCTCCCCGTTTGCGCGGATCTTCTCGAGCATCGCCGCGTCGATGTCATCGATCAGGGTCTCAAGGCGCATGACGCCGCCCTGTCTCGTCTTGAAGGGCTTTCCGTCCTTCCCGTTGACCGTGCCGAACCCGATGTGGGTGAGGACCGTCTCCTGCGGCACAAGGCCGCACTTTCTCGCCGCGCGGAAGACCTGTGTGAAGTGGAGCTCCTGGCGCTTGTCGGTGATGTAGATGATCTCATCCGGATGGTACTTCTCCACCCGGTCCTCGATCGTCGCAAGGTCCGTCGTCGTGTAGAGGGCGGCGCCGTCGGACTTTAAGATCATGCAGGGCGGGATCTCCTTGGGATCCTTCGGGTCTGCGACGTCCACCACAAGGGCGCCCTCGCTCTCGTAGGCATAGCCGTCCTTCTTCATCTTCTCCGCCATCGGGGCGATGAGGTCATTGACCGTGGACTCGCCGTTCCAGAGGTCAAACGAGACATCGAGCCGTGCGTAGTTCCTCTTCATGTCGGCGATGGAGACCTTCATGATCTGCTCCCAGAGGGCGCGGTAGCCCCGCTTTCCCTCCTGCAGCAGGTGGGTGTTCTCCAGGGCTTCCGCGTAGTACTCGGGATCCTCCTTGCTCTTTCCCGAGGCAAAGGGATAGATCTCCTCGAGATCGGAGACCGTAAAGGGCGCCTGCTCGGGATACTCCCCGGCAAAGCTGTCATCAAAGTACGGAAGGTCCGGCTGCCGGTGTTTCAGCTCCGTGATCACAAGGCCCATCTGCAGACCCCAGTCGCCGAGGTGGATGTCGCCGATCGCGGTGTCGCCGTGATAGCGGACGATCCGCTTGATGGCCTCGCCGATGACGGCACTCCTTAAGTGTCCCACGTGCAGGGGCTTTGCGACATTCGGTCCGCCGTAGTCGAGGACAACGGTCCTGGGGGTCTTGCTGATCTCAAAGCCGAATTTCTCCGCGGTCCGCTCCTCTTCGAGGTACTTCGCGAGGAACTCGTTCTTCAGGTTCATGTTCAGGAACCCAGGCTTTACGACCGAGACGTCGGTGAAGATCGCCGAGTCCTGGAGCTTTCGTGCCACCTCCTCTGCAATCGCAAAGGGTGCCTTGTGATACTGCTTTGCGCCAGCCATGGCGCCATTGCAGCTGTACTGGGAAAGATCAGGTCTTGTCGAGACGGACACCTTGCCGAGGGCGGCATCATAGCCCGCCGCCGCAAAGGCCCTTCCCATCTCCTGATCCATGATTTCTGGTATTGACTGCATAACTGCTCCTAAATGTGCTTACTTGCTGTTTCTTGTGCTTTCTTCCTGCGCTTTTTTCTCCCTGCGCCTGTTTTCGGCCTCCTCCCTGGAGAAGCGGCAGCCGCAGTAGTCCTGACGGTAGAGGTGAAACTGCCTTGAGAGTTCAATCGAGCGCTGGTAGCCGTTTTTCTTCTTGAAGTCGCTGGGAAGGAACGGGACGCCGTAGATCCCGCCCATCTCCCGGCCGATTTTGTTCAGGCGCTCCGCATCCTTTAAGGGGGAGATCGTGAGGGTTGTGGAGAAGAAGTCATAGCCGCCGTCCGCTGCCCGCCTTGCGGTCTCCTTCAGGCGAAGTGCATAGCATCTCGTGCAGCGCTCTCCGCCCTCCCTGCAGGACTCGAGGCCCCTTGCCATCTCCTCAAACTTCTCCGGTTCGTGGTCACAGTCCAGGATCCGGATGAGGCCTGCGGCTTCATCCGAATGCATGCCGCGGAAATCCTGTTTTTCCACCTGCTCGTTGTACGTCCGGATGAGCCGTTTCTCCTCTTCTTTCCGCCTCTGGTACTCGGCCTCGTCCGTGATATTCGGGTTGTAGTAGAGAACCGTGACTGCAAAGTACTGCCTTAAATACTCGAGGCAGTAACTCGAGCACGGGGCACAGCAGGCCTGCAGGAGAAGGGAAGGACGCCTTCCCTCCCGCCGCAGGCCCTCCACCACCTGCTCCAGCTCCTTCTGATAATTATGCCTGCTGTTCTGCATTTTTGAGCTTTGCGATGTCGATGACAGAGGGGTTCTGCTCCTGCGCCTGGTGCTCCAGGGCGGTGACCAGGGCCCTTGCGGTATCAAGAGACGTCAATGTCGTGACGCCGGTCTCGATGGCAGTCCTGCGGATCAGGAACCCGTCTCTTGACTTGTCGTGCCCCTGGGTCGGGGTGTCGATGACAAGGTCGATCTTGTGTCCCAGAAGAAGGTCCATGACGGTCGGGGACTCCTGGCCGATTCTCCCGACCCTCCTTGCGGGGATTCCTGCCTGTGCCAGCGCATCCGCCGTGCCCATCGTCGAATAGATGATGTAGCCAAGGGCCGCAAAGCGCTTTGCGATGCCGATCATCTCCTCCTTGTCCGCGTCCTTGACCGTGATGATCATCTGGCGGTGCTTCGGGAGGTTTACGCCGGCGCCGGCAAAAGCCTTGTACAGCGCCTCATTGAAGTCCTTCGAGATGCCGAGGCACTCGCCGGTTGACTTCATCTCGGGGCCGACGGAGATCTCCGCGCCGCGGATCTTTTCCGTGGAGAACACCGGCATCTTGATCGCGACATACCCTGCCTCCGGGGCAAGGCCGGGCTGATAGCCCATGTCGGTCAGCTTCTCGCCGAGCATGCATCTTGCTGCGAGGTCCACGATCGGGATTCCCGTGACCTTGCTGATGTAGGGCACCGTTCTCGAGGAGCGGGGATTGGCCTCGATGATGTAGACCTCATCGTTTCTTGCGATGAACTGCACGTTGATGAGGCCCACGATGTGGAGCTCCTTTGCGAGCCTCCTCGTGTACTCCGCGATCGTATCCTTCACGTGCTGGGAGAGCGTCTGTGCCGGGTAGACGGAGATCGAGTCGCCGGAGTGGATGCCGGACCGCTCGATGTGCTCCATGATGCCGGGGATCAGGATGTTCTCGCCGTCGCAGACCGCATCGACCTCGGTCTCCGTTCCCATCAGGTACTTGTCGATGAGGATCGGGTGCTCCTGCTCATAGCGGTTGATGACCGCCATGAACTGCTCGATCTCCTCGTCGGAGATGGCGATCTGCATGCCCTGGCCGCCGAGGACGTAGGAGGGACGCACGAGCACCGGGTAGCCGAGCCGGTTTGCGACCTTCTTTGCCTCCTCCGCCGTGTAGACCGTGGCGCCTGCCGCGCGCTGGATGCCGCACTTCTGCAGCACCTCGTCGAAGAGCTCCCGGTCCTCTGCGGCATCCACGTCCTTGGCATCCGTGCCGAGGATCGGAACGCCCATCCGGATCAGGTCTGCCGTCAGCTTGATGGCGGTCTGGCCGCCGAACTGCACGACGGCGTAGTCCGGGTGCTCGATGTCGACGACGTTCTTCACATCCTCCGGCGTTAAGGGCTCGAAGTAGAGCTTGTCCGCGATGTCGAAGTCGGTGGAGACGGTCTCCGGGTTGTTGTTGATGATGATCGTCTCGAACCCTGCCCTCTCAAAGGCCCAGGTCGCATGGACGCTGCAGTAGTCGAACTCGATGCCCTGTCCGATGCGGATCGGGCCGGAGCCGAGGACCAGGATCTTCTTCCTCTTGGTGAGCTTCTCCTTCGCCTCGTCCTCGTCGTTCCTGTCGTAGACGCTGTAGAAGTAGGGCGTCTGTGCCTCGAACTCTGCGGCGCAGGTATCGACCATCTTGTAGCGGGCGGTGATGCCGTCTGCATAGCGCAGAGCCGTCACCTTCTCCCTCGGGATCTGTGTATAGCGGGCGATCGCATCGTCCGGGAACTCATAGTGCTTTGCCTGCTGCAGAAGTTCCGGGGTGAGCTTATTCTCATCGCCGCGAACCTTCTTCAGGGTCTCCTCCATGCGGACCAGGTTGTGGATCTTCTCGATAAACCACTCGTCGATCATCGTGATCTCGTGGATCGTCTGACGGGAGATGCCCTTTCTGAGGGCCTCCGCGATGACCCAGATCCTCTGGTCGTCGACGACGGTCAGGCGCTTAAAGAGGTCATCCCTCGACAGGCCCGAGAAATCATAGGAGGTCAGGCTGTCTACGTGCTGCTCGAGGGACCGGATGGCCTTCATCATGGCACCCTCGAAGTTCGTACAGATACTCATGACCTCGCCGGTTGCCTTCATCTGGGTTGTCAAAGTTCTCTTTGCCGTGATGAACTTGTCAAACGGAAGTCTCGGGAACTTGACCACGCAGTAGTCGAGCGCGGGCTCGAAGGAGGCATAGGTCTTTTTCGTGATGGCGTTCTGGATCTCATCGAGGGTGAGGCCCAGGGCGATCTTTGCCGCGACCTTTGCGATGGGGTAGCCGGTCGCCTTGGAGGCGAGGGCAGAGGATCTCGAGACACGGGGGTTCACCTCGATGACGCAGTACTCAAAGGAGGTGGGGTGCAGCGCAAACTGCACGTTGCAGCCGCCGGTGATCTGGAGCTCGTCGATGATCTTTAAGGCCGCCGTGCGCAGCATCTGGTACTCCTTGTCGGAGAGCGTCTGGGAGGGCGCAACGACGATGGAGTCTCCCGTGTGCACGCCGACGGGGTCGATGTTCTCCATGTTGCAGACGGTGATGCAGTTGCCGGCGGAGTCGCGCATGACCTCATACTCGATCTCCTTCCAGCCGGAGATGCAGCGCTCCACGAGGACCTGTCCCACGCGGGAGAGGCGAAGGCCGTTCTCCAGGATCTTGCGCAGCTCCAGGACGTTGTGGGCGATGCCGCCGCCGGAGCCGCCCAGCGTGTAGGCGGGGCGCAGCACGACGGGGTAGCCGATCTTCTCTGCAAACTTCACGCCGTCCTCGATGTTCTCAACGACCTGGGAGGTTGCGATCGGCTCGCCGATCTTCTCCATGGTCTCCTTGAACATCTCCCGGTCCTCTGCCTTCTTGATGGTCAGGGCCGTGGTGCCGAGGAGCTGGACATGATGGCTCTCGAGGAAACCGGACTCCGCCAGCTCCATGCCAAGGTTTAATCCCGCCTGGCCGCCGAGGGTCGGCAGGATGGAGTCGGGCTTTTCCTTCTCGATGATCTTCTCCAGAGTCTTTGCGTTTAAGGGCTCGATGTAGACCTCGTCCGCGATGTCCCGGTCGGTCATGATCGTCGCCGGGTTCGAGTTGACAAGGCACACCTCCACGCCCTCTTCCTTCAGGGAGCGGCAGGCCTGGGTGCCGGCGTAGTCAAACTCGGCTGCCTGGCCGATGACGATCGGGCCGGAGCCGATGACGAGAACTTTATGCACGTTCGGATTCTTAGGCATTCTTCTTTCCCTCCCTGATGTTCGAAATGAAGCGGTCAAACAGGAACCCGGTGTCCTGCGGGCCCGGGCAGGCCTCGGGGTGGAACTGGACCGTGAAGACGTTCTTTCCGACGTAGTTGAGGCCTTCATTTGTGCCGTCATTGACGTTCACAAAGGACGGAACCGCAACCGCAGGGTCCAGGCTCTTCTCATCCACCGCATAGCCGTGGTTCTGGGAGGTGATGTAGACCCGCCCCGTGGACAGGTCCTTCACCGGGTGATTGCCGCCCCGGTGGCCGTACTTGAGCTTGTAGGTGTCCGCGCCGGTGGCAAGAGCCATCAACTGGTGGCCGAGGCAGATCGCAAAGATCGGGACGCCGCTGTCATAGAGCTTTTTCACCTCCTGGATGATGTCCGTGCACTCCTTCGGATCTCCCGGGCCGTTCGAGAGCATGATGCCGTCCGGGTGGGCGGCGAGGATCTCCCTTGCAGGGGTCGCTGCCGGGTACACCGTGACATCGCACCCCCGGGACGTCAGGGACTGGATGATGTTGTGCTTTGCCCCGACGTCGACGAGAGCGATGTGGAGGCCGGTTCCGTTCAGCTTTCTCACAAGGCTTGGCTTCTTCTCCTTTTTCGAGGTGTTGCCCGCCTGGTACTCCTCCCAGTCGTCCTCGGAGAAGACGGCCTTTCCGGAGAGCGGTCCGTTCTCTGCAAGGTCCTTCACCCCCCTGACCGTGTAGGGCTCGGAGGTGGTCACCTTCTCGACCACCTTGCCGCAGGTGTAGGAGGCGAGGCGGTGCAGGATCTTTGGCAGGTCATAGTCCTCATTGGTCGTGATGCAGCCGTTCATCGTGCCCTTCTCGCGAAGAATTCTGGTGAGGTGCCTCGTGTCGATTCCCTCAATGCCCGGCACGCCGTAGCGCTCGAGATATCGGGAGAGCGACTCATCCGAGCGGAAGTTGGAGGGGACACGGCAGGCCTCCCGCACGATCAGCGCATCCGGCCAGGGGCGTCTGGACTCCAGATCCTCCCGGCACACTCCATAATTGCCAATCAGCGGGTACGTCATGCACACCGCCTGCCCCGCATAGCTGGGATCGGTGAGCACCTCGGGATATCCCGCCATTGAGGTATTGAACACGATCTCGCTGATCACGTCCTTCACCGCGCCAAAGTGTGTTCCCTCGAACACGGTCCCGTCCTCGAGTATCAGAAATGACTTCATGTTGTCCTCCATGACCGCCTCTTATGCCGGGCGGTCGAATGCTCGTTGTTCTGATTCGGAATGGTACAGCATGAGAGAGCGTGCCGGTACTGCCGCCGGCCCGCTCTCTGCAATAGACTCAGGAAAAATACCTGACACCGGATTCGAAGATCCGAAGGTCCTGCGCTCCGTAGATGTTGATGGCGACGTGGTCGCCGATGCGCTCTGCATGGCACATCTTGCCGAGGACCCTGCCGTCCGGGCTCGTGATGCCCTCCACCGCGGCAAAGGATCCATTGATGTTCCACTCGCCGTCCATGGTCACCATCCCGTCGGGATCGCAGTACTGGGTTGCGATCTGGCCGTTTGCAAGGAGCTTCTCCATCCAGGCATCCGGGGCAACAAACCGGCCCTCGCCGTGGGAGGCGGGGTTCACGTAGACGCCGCCAAGATCTGCCTCCTGGAGCCAGGGACTCTTGTTGGAGACGACTTTAAGATAGGCCTCCTTCGAGATATGGCGGCCGATCGTGTTGAAGGTCAGCGTCGGGCTGTTCTCATCCTGCCCGGTCAGCTTGCCGTTCGGCACAAGGCCCAGCTTGATGAGGGCCTGGAAGCCGTTGCAGATGCCAAGGCAGAGGCCGTCTCTCTTCTCGAGAAGGTCGGTAACGGCCTCCTGGATCTTTGCGTTGCGGAAGCTTGCCGCAAAGAACTTTGCGGAGCCGTCCGGCTCATCGCCTGCGGAGAATCCGCCCGGGAACATGATGATCTGGCTTCCTTCAATCGCCCGCTGGAACTCATCCACAGACTCGCGGATGCCCTCCGGGGTGATGTTGCGGAAGACACGGACGACGGTCCTTGCGCCTGCCTTCTCAAAGGCCTTTGCGGAGTCGTACTCGCAGTTCGTTCCGGGGAACACCGGGATGAAGACCGTGGGCTGGCCCAGTCTGTGGGTGCAGACCGCAGCGCCGCCGTGCTCCTTTGCGTCGTAGAGCGGTGCTGCGACGTTCTCCTTCGACTTTGTGACCACCGACGGGAACACAGACTCCAGCGGTGCCTTCCAGGCGGACAGGGCATCTGCCATCGGAACTGCCTCCTCCTGATAGGTAAAGACGGGCTCTCCGATCACCGTGGCGACCAGCTCCGCGTCCACGTCCATGCGGAGGATCTCCTCCACGTCCTCCTTCCGGACCTCCATCAGGATGTCGCCGAGGCCGTTGTCAAACAGCTCCTTCAGCGCCAGCTCGTTGGAGAAGGCAATGCCGAGGCCGTTGCCGAAGGCCATCTTTGCTGCAGCAGGGGCAATGCCATAGGAGTCAAGGGCGTAGCAGGCCCTTGCGATGCCGCTGCGGATGAGGCCTGTGATCTTCCGGTAGAGGTCGATGACGTCGTCATAGACCGGGATGTCATATCCATCCTTGCGGATGCGGAAGCGAAGGAGCACATCTCCTGCCTCCTTGCACTCATTGGAGAGGATGTCCGCGCTGTCCGCGACATCGACCGCAAAGGAGACGAGGGTCGGCGGGACGTTGATCTCCTTTCCCTGGTCCTCGAAGGAGCCGGACATGGAGTCCTTGCCGCCGATGGCAGCCTTGCCGAAGCCGACCTGGGCGTCATAGGCGCCAAGCAGGGCCGAGAACGGCTGGCTCCAGCGGGTGGGCTCCTCGTTCATGCGCTTGAAGTACTCCTGGAACGTGAAGTGGATGCTGTCAAAGCTGCCGCCGGTCGCAATGAGCTTTGCGACGGACTCGGTCACCGCGTAGACGGCGCCGTGGTACGGGCTCCAGCTGGACAGATATGGATCAAAGCCAAAAGCCATCATGCTGACGGTGCCTGTCGTGCCGCCAAGGACAGGCAGCTTTGCCGTCATCGCCTGGGTTTTGGTCAGCTGATACTTTCCGCCATAGGGCATCTCCTCGGTTGCCGCACCGATGGAGGAGTCAAAGCGCTCCACAAGGCCCTTCTGGGAGCAGACGTTCAGGTCGGAGAGGGCATCCGTAAAGGCCTCGGAAAAGCCCTTTCCCGCCGCAAGATCCTCTGCGGTCTTTGCAGCGGCGATCTTCTGGAAGTAGTTGTCCTCCTTCTTCGGCGCCTCGACCTCGACCTTTGTCTCCTGGTGTGCGCCGTTCGTGTTCAGGAACGCGCGGGAGATGTCGACGATCGCCCTGCCGCGCCAGTTGAGAACAAGGCGGGACTCCTTTGTCACCACAGCGACCGGGGTTGCCTCAAGGTTCTCCTCCGCCGCATAGCGCAGGAACGTCTCCTGATCCTTCGGGTCGACGACGACTGCCATTCTCTCCTGGGACTCGGAGATGGCAAGCTCCGTGCCGTCGAGACCCTCGTACTTCTTCGGCACGAGGTCGAGGTTGACCTGAAGGCCGTCGGCGAGCTCGCCGATGGCGACAGAGACGCCGCCGGCGCCGAAGTCATTGCACTTCTTGATGATGTGGGAGACCTCGGGCCTCCTAAAGAGCCTCTGCAGCTTTCTCTCGGTCGGGGCATTGCCCTTCTGGACCTCGGCGCCGCAGGTGGAGAGGGACTTCTCCGTGTGGGCCTTGGAGGCGCCGGTTGCGCCGCCCATGCCGTCACGCCCGGTTCTTCCGCCGAGGAGGATGATCACATCGCCCGGGGCAGAGTTCTCCCGGATCACGTTCTTCCTTGCCGCAGCGCCCATGACGGCACCGATCTCCATGCGCTTTGCCACATATCCCGGATGGTAGAACTCCGTGACCTCACCGGTCGCAAGGCCGATCTGGTTGCCGTAGCTGGAGTAGCCCTGGGCAGCGCCCGTCACGAGCTTCTTCTGGGGAAGCTTTCCCTCGAGGGTCTCGGAGACCGGTCTTGTCGGATCCGCAGCGCCCGTCACGCGCATGGCCTGGTATACATAGCCTCTTCCGGAGAGCGGGTCGCGGATGGCACCGCCAAGGCAGGTGGCAGCGCCGCCGAAGGGCTCAATCTCCGTCGGGTGGTTGTGGGTCTCATTCTTGAAGAAGAGGAGCCACTCCTCTCTCACCGGTCCCTCGCCGTAGTCCACCTCAATGGGGACGACAACCGAGCAGGCGTTGTTCTCATCGGACTCCTCCTGGTCGGTGAGCTTGCCTTCCGCCTTGAGTTTCCTGGCACCGATGAGCGCAAGGTCCATGAGGCAGGGATACTTGTCCGGGCGATCCTTAAAGAGCTCTGCCCGGCTGTCCTGGTAGCTCTGGAAGGTGGTCTCCATCGGTACTTTATAATACCCGTCATCAAAGGTGACATCTGTGATCTCTGTCGCGAAGGTCGTGTGGCGGCAGTGATCGGACCAGTAGGTGTCGAGCACACGGATCTCGGTCATTGTGGGATCTCGGTGCTCCTCGTTTTTGAAGTAGTCCTGGATGAACTGGAAGTCGCGGAACGTCATCGCAAGGCCAAGGGAATCGTAGAGGTCCTGGAGGTCCTTTTCCGCCATCCCGGTAAATCCCGCAAAGATCCTGACGTCCGGTGCCTCGGGATAGTCCATCTTCAGGGTATCCGGGATCTCCATCGAGGTCTCTCTCGAGTCGACGGGGTTGATGACATCCTTCTTGATCC
>Ga0256404_1007973_pt1 | contig 16280 bp, 15 predicted proteins | sample RumenRJG_01DNA_FD_185990 | JGI IMG/M metagenome (GOLD analysis project Ga0256404, IMG submission 185990) | Bovine rumen microbial communities from Lethbridge, Alberta, Canada - RJG_01 | ecosystem: Host-associated > Mammals > Digestive system > Stomach > Rumen | place: Canada: Alberta | collected...
GAGCAAAGAAACACACTCAAATGGCGATATTTCTTGGGCTTTTAATATGAGTGGCTTGTGCTCCGATTTGGCATGCATCAAGATTGATTTTATAAGTAACCCTTGGAACGCTGCTCAGCGGTTTTGGGGTTATTTGTGTGACTTCAATCTTACGGATCGGTTTTGTGCAACATGTCGATAATCAAACAAATAGTTTTCCTAAAGGACAAGTCTGGAACTTTCAAGCTCCGAGACGATATCGAGTCTTTCGGATTTGATGAGCGCACAGGACAGTACTATGTTAAGTTCAAGAAGGGTGATAACTATTTTCATTACAATCCGGCCAATGTCGATGTTGCGAATTATACCAGACAGCTAGAGCCGCCATTCCGTGTTACGCGTAAGTCGGACGGTGAAGTCTTCTTTCATGTACTGGGAGTAAGGGTATTTGAGGGAAGAGAGAACAATGCCTATAGAATCATTTACGAAAACGGCTCGGGCAAGAACTATCCTGCAGAATACGTTTCCATTGAGGAGCACATCGATGACAATCGCTCTATTAATGTCTGGGAGTATCTGAATGAGGTGGCAAAATATAATGTTATTCCCATTGATGATGACAACACCGTAAGTCTTGCTGATAAATACACAAAGATGAAATTCGTGGCTAAGAATTCACTTCTGGAAGCATTTCTCAATGTCGAAACATACAAGAACTCCTACGAAAAGCATAGTGCCCCGATTTTCCCTTTTGGCTGCAATAGAAGTCAGTATAAAGCTGTTCGCAATGCGTTAGAGAACACGATAAGCGTTATTCAAGGCCCCCCTGGAACCGGAAAGACGCAAACCATTCTTAATATTTTGGCAAATCTTCTACTCGATGGGAAGACGATGGAAATCGTTTCTAACAACAATTCCGCGGTAGAGAATGTTAAGGAAAAACTAGAGTCTTCGGGACTCGTTTTCCTTTGTGCACAGTTGGGCCGTGCAAGTAATAAAAAAGCTTTCGTTGACGGCCAGACAGGTGTTGTCCCAGATATGGAATCGTGGAAGCTAGATAACGCAAGTATTATTCGTCAAGAGGCGGGTTCTCTCTCCCAAGAGTTGCAGGAACTATATGAGTGTCAGGAAACGTTGGCACTTTGCACGGATAGACTGGCCGAGTACAAACGTCAAGTTGAACGGTTCCCAAAGACTATAGAGGCAACAAAGCAGTGGCCAGCCAGAACACTTGAAAAGTACTTTCTTCTCAGTAGTCGAGAGATGGAACGAAATCATCGGCTTTCATGGTGGACTCGATTAAGACTGCTTTATCACCGACTCCCTGCCACAGAAGGAGCCCCTGACAAACTCCAATACTTGCTTGTCGCCACCAGAATCAAAGAACTGGAGAGGCAATGCGAACAGTACCGTGAATTTGTTAAGGACGCCGATGCAAAGAATAAACGGCTGACAGATATTTCGATGCTCATTCTGAAAGACCATCTGTACAGGAAATATGGCACCCGGAAAGATCGGACGATATATTCTTCGGATGAAATATATTTGAAGACCAAAGCATTCCTTCAGGATTACCCAATTGTACTCAGCACCACTTTCTCGGCGACTTCCAATATCAATCCTGCCTACAAGTTTGATTACTTGATCATGGATGAAGCATCACAGGTGGATATAGCTGCCGGTGCCCTTGCACTGACCTGTGCAAGGAATGCCGTAATTGTCGGCGACCTGAAACAGCTGCCAAATGTGGTGGATCATCACACAGAAGAAGTGGTGAGCGCAATCTTCGCCAAATACGGCATCGCTGAGGCATACCGTTATTCTTCGAATAGTTTCTTGTCTTCTCTATGCACCCTTTATTCCAAGATTCCGCAAACCCTTCTGAAAGAACACTATCGCTGCGACCCTCTCATCATCGGTTTCTGCAGTAAACAATTCTATAATGGCGAATTAATTCCCATGAAGAAGAGCGAATCAGAGTTCGCCCCCATCCGTGTTGTTAAAACTGTCAAAGGGAACCATGCTAGAGGTACGGTCAATTACCGGCAGGTGGATACTGTTATTCAGGAAATCCTACCTGCACTGGAGGAACAGTTTACAGATATCGGTTTCATCGCACCGTACAACAATCAAGTGAATGCACTGCACGCTGCATTAGAGGCTACGGGGCGAAATTATGTGGCCGCTACCGTCCATAAATTCCAAGGTCGCGAGGATGATGCTATCGTTCTTTCTACGGTGGACAATCAGATACAGGAATTTACAGATGATCCACATCTTCTGAATGTGGCTGTATCGAGAGCGAAGCGGCAGTTTACGCTCGTTGTTTCTGCTGATGAGCAACCTGACTCAAACATCAGGGATCTTATTGATTATATTGAGTATTATCAAGGTAAAAGTGAGGAAAGCGAGATTTCCTCTATCTATGACTTGCTTTATGAGGATTATACCCAAGAGCTTCTCAATTTCTACAAGACCCATAAACGGGTTTCCGAATATGATTCAGAAAACCTTACTTACTGGGCTATCAAAGATGTCATTAAAGAGAAAGGCTCCACTCATCTAGGAATTCTAATGCATTATCCGCTCCGGCATCTTGTAACAGCAGCCTCTGACCTCACACCAGAACAGCGTGTTTACGCATCGCGTTCATGGACACATATTGACTTCCTTATCTATGATACCGTTTCACATAAAGCGAAATTGGCCATTGAGGTTGATGGAACGCAGTATCACAAGAAAGGATCCGGTCAGAATCAGCGTGATTTACTAAAAGATTCGGTTTTGGCTGCTATCGGCCTCCCTCTGCTTCGACTCAGCACAGCCGGATCGCAGGAAAAGGGAAAGATTAGCCTCGCTTTATCAAGGAATTAATGAAAACGGTTACCTATACCGGCACCAACTACGACGAAGTCAAGCGTCTCTGCGGGGACAAGGTCCTGGCGCCGTACTTCTGTATGGGCTTCTCCATGCTCTCCGTGGACACGGGCGAGGGGTTCGTCTCGGTGTACGAAGGGGATACCATCGTTCGTGAAGACGATGGCTCACTGCGGGTCGAAAAGTAGCACCATTTGTAGCTATCTCAAATTCAAGGAACTCTGTGGTCCCGTATTAATCGCGACACTAGCCTCTTTCTCACATAGAAAGAGCCGAGATTCAAGATAAGGAATCGTCAAGGGGATATTGACGATACCTCTCTTTCAATTCATCAGCAAGATGCTGACGATTTTGCCTTCTATGTGAACTTTGCCTTCGCAATATAATAAAAGACGGTGCCAACCAACAGCAAGCTTACTTCGATAATTGAACCCTCCCTGCTGCACAAGATTGTAGGTCTCCTTCGCTGTAAGGAAGAAGTATTCCGCAAGGATGGTCGCCCTCAGGGCGGTGTCCTCGTCGATGGATTTGGACCAGGGAATCTCTTCCGCCGCCTCACGCATCACGTGGATGATGAGGCGGAAACGCAGGCAGTAATCCTGGATCTTCCGGAAGATGGCGATCACGGACTCCGGCTCGTCCTCCGCATTTCGCTCTTCAATGCCGTTCTGCCAGTCAACAATGTAATCCCATGCATCTCCGCTAAAGGAGTATACTGTCTCGTCCTCTTCCTTGGAACCGTCATGTCTAAGGATCATACTGATGAAATCTTCCCACTGCTCGTCGCATCCTGACGGAAGGTCGGCTCTTTTCCACAAGAGCGGCTTCCCGTCATCGTTGTTGTTGACGAAGAGCAAGCGGTAGAAAAACCCGTTGTCCATATTGCTTCCGCCGAACAGTCTCGGGAGAATGCCCGGTTGTAAACCGCCAATTACGCTGACGAAAGGGTCGGCCACGAAGATGATGTCATCCTCGCCCTTGCGGTTCACGGTGATGGGAACCCCGTTGTAGAGACTGAGCCACTGTTCGAGGTCCCCGCCTCCGTTCCGGTACTTATTGAAGGATGATATCCAGCCCTTCAATTCATCCACGAAGACGAAGATGCCTCGTTTCGTTTCCCCGAGGATCTTGGTGATGGCCTCCATCGTGATATCCTGGACACGAAACTGTCTCGCCTTTGGCTTCCTCCCCCTGGATTCGGGAGGGGCCTTGCGCCACTCCTCGAGTTTGCCTATCTTGGAATCAATCGGGAAGTATGAACAAAAATAACGGCTCAAAACTGTAAACAAAAATCAGGACGGGTCAGGCGGGAACGTTTTCGAGGGTTTTTGTTCCCAACGAGACACTCGACGGATTGAAACGATGAAGGAGGACCGGGTATGATTAAGCGCGGATCTAAGGTCAGGGTCGTGAAGATGGACACTGCCGGCGGAATGGACTGGCAGGCAAAACGACTCGAAGGTAAGATATTCACCGTGCGCTTCATAGACTCCGCCGAACAGATTCACATCGAAGAGACCGGCATTGCACTCATCCCCGGTGTCGATGAATACTCTTTTTTCTTTTCGGCCGATTGACTTATGTAAGTTTACACCGATCAATCAATCATTTGATTTTCATCTCGCCAGATGCCGGATGGCGGCGAACGGATGAAGGAAGATCATTCTGGGGCCCGAATAACGCATGACGGCCCTGATTTTCTCCCGCATGTCGGGACTGTAACAATGCACCGGACACTTTTTACACGTAGTTTTTTCGTTACCGAATCGACAGTGTTCCAAGCGGCTGTCACAGTAAGAAGCCAGTGCGGAACAATCCGGACAAAGCCTTTTCCCATGATGCTTCCTTCGGCAGAATAGCCCGATCATCCAGCGGACCACCTGTTTTTCTTCTCCAATGCGATTCACCTTGCTGGATTCCAGGAATGATTATTTCACGTTATAAGTGTGAATGGACAATCCCTGGGCGGATGGCAGATAGTTGATGCCCCACCAGCAGATCTGGAGGCAGACGAAACTCACGAGCAGGATAACACAGGCGGTCTGCCACTCACCGGGCTTGGCCTTGCGCAGGTGCATGTACACCAGATAGCAAAGCCACGTGGCGGCAGCCCAGGTTTCTTTGGGATCCCAGGCCCAGTAGGTTCCCCAGGCCTCTTTGGCCCATAGCGCGCCGAAGAGCATCCCGAAGGTCAAGAAGGCCAGGCCCACATAAACCAGATTGTCCGTAAGGTTGATCTCCTTCTCCGTGGTCTTCCCCTTCCTGATAAGCATGTACACGGCCATGACCGTGGCAGCGCCCAGCAGCGCATAGGAAAACATATACACGATGACGTGCGGCGCGAACCAGGGACTCTGCAGGGCCGGCATCAGACTCTTGGAGTGAATGCCCGGTTTGAGCAGGTTCACACAGATGAACACGAAGGAGAGCAGCGTACTGAAACTCAGGATCCATTTGTAGCGCCAGCGGCTGTAGACGATGATACCGGCAACCGGCAGGAAGAAAGAATACCATAGGCGGGTCTCTCCCATCGTCCGCAACGGTGGACGTTCCAGCGAGATCCACATCCCCAGGATGAAGGCGAAGAACAAGGCGATGCCGGTCAGCGTGCAGGCATACACAAGCGGCTTGCGCTCTTTCCAGGCAAAGAATGCGCCTGCGGCCCATAAGAGAGCCGCTGTCAGCGCGAACCAGACAAACGAATCCCAACTCATGATCTCATCGGTTTAGGGGCCATGAAGAGCATCAGGCACAAAGCGCCTGCAATCATCATGAAAATGCCAATGTACACCCACAGGATCCAGGGATCATGTACCAGCTGGAATACGCTGTAGGGGCTCTCGGTGCCGTATTTCACATCATAGCCGTACTGGTAGACCTTCCAGCCGTTCACCTTCAAGGGCTTATTCACTTCCACCGTTCCCTGAACCGCCTTTCCATCTTCCGTATAGACGGTAATGTCCGACGCGAAACGCTTAGGCGTATGGTCCGGATACTCTTCCAGGGTGAACTTGTGCAGTTCGATGGCCAGGCCCGGCTCGTGTACCGTTCCGGCATCGTCCACGGCCCGCCACTCCGGTTCCCCCGTGAAGGCGGTCAGCTGCAGGCTCTGCGTATCGGCACTTCCCAGCGTAGCGGAAACGATGGCGACCACGACGCCCAGATGGTTCAGAATGAACGGGATCTCCTTCACTTTCCAACGGAGGAGATGGTTCAGAGCGGCCAGGGCCGAAATCACCATCATCCAGGTCCAGATCAAGACGAATGGCCAGAACCGCAGCATCTGGCTCAGCCAAGGCATCCCACCCACACGTACCTGCGGAAGCAGGCCCATCAGGATGGTAAGGGACGCGGCGTACACCAAACAGGGAACGGCCGCTCCCGCATGCATCATCCACTCGAAAGCATAGACTTTACGACCCAGCGCGAACATCACGCCGACAGCGGCCAGCAGCAGGATCAGCACGATCAAGTTGACCGGCCAGGTAAAGAGCTCCCACCGGATGGGGCCCGTCGCCACCTGCAGCAGCATTCCCGCAAAAAGAAGGCCTCCTCCGATGAGGAAGCCCTCCTTCATTTTCCAAGGTTTAACCCACATGCTTCTTAATAATCAAGTAGTTTGCCGTTCTCCTTGGCCATGGACAGCCACTGCGGGACGATGGATTCCATAAAGGCGGCCTTCTTGCTCTCCATGGCAGCCATATCCAGTCCGATGTAGGCCTGCGCCTTGGCCTTGGTGGAGATGTCCGGCATCGGCACATCGCCAGTGAAGCCGTGCCGGGCCAGGACCTTGGCAATCTTCAGGCGCGCTTCCTGAGCATAGGTGACTCCCTTGCCCATCAGGCGGAGCACTTCCTGCGGAGCATGGAAAGAAGCGCCATGGGAGGCGACGGCATAGTCCCAGCGCCACTGGCTCTTGCGGATGTCCTGCAAGGCGTCCTTCATCTCTGCCTCAGTCGCTCCCTGATCCCAGGCGAACTTGGCTTCGATATGGGCCTTGGCCAGGATGTCCTCCAACTGGTCACGAACCTCCAGGCACTTCTCCTGACGCTCGTATACGTTCTGCCGGAGCGTCTCCTCACTCTCGCGGTGGCACACCAGGCAGGTGCGGTCCATCTTTGCCAGCGGGCTCTGGATGTGGTGGTCGGAGTATTTCACGCCACCGTCGGCGACATAAGGCATATGGCAGTCAGCGCAGGTTACTCCCCGCTGGCCGTGGATGCCCTGCAGCGAGGTCTCATAGCCGGGGTGCTGGGCCTTGAGGATGGGGGCCTTGGACAACGCGTGGATGTAGTCGGCATAGCCCATCTCATCGTAGTACTTCTCCGCATCCTCCAGCGTGAGGCCGTATTTCCAGGGGAAGGTGAGGTACTGGTCCTTCTCGGGCGTCTCGGGATAATCGTGGAAATAATACTCCACGTGGCACTGGGCGCACACAAGCGAGCGCATCTCGTTGTGTGTGGCCTTGTCCACGTCCTTGCCCATGCTGGCAAAGGCTTCGCGAAGTGCCGGGCGGGAGATGTGCAGGTCCATGGTCTCGGAATCATGGCAGTCGCTGCAGCCGATGGGGTTCACGACATCGGCGCCCCACTTGGCCCAGTTGGCCTTGTAGAATTCAGCCGGGCCGACTTCCTCCATCAAACGCGGCACATCAGGGCCTTTGCAGGTCCAGCAGGTGCCGGGCTGGTTGGAGCCGTCGTAGAGCTCCGTGGGAGAACCGGTGCGAAGGATTTCGCGATGATCCTCCAGGGCATGAAAGTGGCCGCGGGGCGAATTGTAGTCCCATGAGAAAGCGTAGCCTGCCCAAAGGACGACCATGTTGGGGCGTTCCTCGAGGACGTCCTGAATGTCCGAAGACATATACTTGGAACGGAAATCCGTTTCTTCCGTCGCCTTCCAGGTCTCATACTCGCGCGGGAAATCGCTCTTGAATTTCTGGTTCTGTGCCACGATGCCCTGCATGGGATTCTTCCGGTTGTTGAAGATGCTGGCGACTTCCGCCCTGCGCTCCATGAGAGCGGACACGACGATGCCCAGGACGAAGACCACGACCATGGAGCCTCCGAAAATCAACCAGCTGTGCAAGGGTTTCAGTTTCTTTTCACTCATATCGTACAATTTTTATTTTCCATGTCGGTGACCGTGGGGAGAATGATGGCCGATGGCCTTCTGCAGCCATTCGGGAACAGGCGATTCGGGGAACGGAACTTGGGCATCCGGGGTTGCCGAGAGAGAATTCTTCCCTCCGTGGGGAACATCCCGGTGGCAATCCCAGCAGGCCTTCCCTTCGCCGGCCTGCGTCATCATGTAATCTATCTTCCCGGCCTTCACCAACGCTGTCGTGAGCTCCGTATGGCAGCGGATGCAGTTGTTCATGACGACCTGCGCGCTGGGATCCTTGGCGGCGGGAACCTGCGGCTCGCGGAAGGCGACGAATGCCGCTGTATGCTTCATTCCGTCCATCCCCTTGAAAGCATATTTCCTGACGATATTCTCATGGGGGACATGGCAGTCATTGCACGTGACAGTCTCCCCACGGCCATGGGAAGAGTGATTCCAAGTGGCATAATAGGGTTGCATGATGTGGCAGTTGACACAGGCCGAAGGATCGTCCCCAACCAGATAGGTATGGAAACGCATCAAATAAAGGAAAAGGCCGCCGCCGCCGACAAAAATGCCCGCAAGGACCAGCAGGAATATCTTTTGCCAAAGTTTATGTTTCGAGAATAAGGCCATCAAGTGTCGCGCGCAATGTGGTTGCGAACAAAGATAAACAATTTTTCCTACTTCCCAGTTGAAATCCAAATAAAAGTTGAAAACATTTTCAGCTTTTCAATAAATCGCTATAAATCAAGCATTTGAAAAATGTTTGATTTGGAGCGAAACAATAACGATCCATCGGTCTCGTAGAGATCGATGCTTGTGAGACTCATAAAAATCCTCGGTAAACAAACTTCCCAAAGCGGACATCTGTAGTCAGTGCCGCAAGTATCTGCATTAGGTTACTGAGGCGGGAGGTACAAACTTTAACAAGCGGACTCCAAAGCCGCATTCGAATTTAAGTACTCTCTCCCAATGGAAGTCTGTTTACCAGACAGGATTTCAATTGCATTATGAGACAAAGCAGTTGACATAAGGTTGCTGATGCTTGATAACGAAGTAAATACGATTGACCAGACGTCGCGCAATCTTAATGATCGCTTTGCTTGGTTTCATCTTCCGGCAATACTCAACAAATGCAGAGGACAGAACAGGGTCCTTTCGTGATGCCACCCATGCAGCCTCTACAATCAGCCATCTCAATTTGGCATGACGACGAACGGTGATATTGCCGGTTCCATCATGCTCGCCACTTGAATAGCACATCGGGACGATGCCTACATAGGAGGCGAAATGAGCTGCATCCTTGAAACGAGCGATGTCATCCACCTCTGAGATTATCGTCAAACCAGCCAGTTGTCCGATTCCAGGAACACTCATCAAATACCGGAGAGGCTCTTCAAAGCGTTCCGTCCTTGACAATAGACGAAGTTCTTTCATCATCTTGAGCTGCTGGCCACGAAGATCTTCATACTGGGCGATCAATAAATCAAGTGTCTTCCTTCCGTAATCAGTCTCCAGATCCAAACGTTTCAACCATAGGACAAACTTATTGGTCCACGTACACCCTGGGCGTTGAAACTCTTCAGGAATATCAATTCCCAAATACCTTAGGTGAGCCTTAATCCTATTCTTATGGCGAGTCTGATCTTTCGTCAATGAGTCTCTCAATCTTATCAAAGAGCGTATCTCTGTCGCAAGACTGTCAGGAATATATATCCCTTTCAGTTCACCAGAACGTAAACTTCTGGCGAGCTTGCCACTATCTATAGCGTCAGTCTTCCTCAACCTCTCACCAGCCATTGTTGGAACATCTGCAGGGTTCACAACTATGTTGTTTATTCCCAGATTGTGCAGTTCCCAGTGTATCCAGAAACCGCAGAAACCGGCCTCGTAGACCGAGTAATACTCCGCGTCCGGATAGGTGTTGGTCAGAAACTTGTTCAATGCAGCAGGGCTGGGATCCTGCTTGAACTTCTTTAAAACAGCCTGCTCTGACAGGACAGTTACCGACCAACTCCTTAGATGTACGTCTAATCCGACAAAAATCTTTTGACCTTTGAGGGAAAAGGTTTACTTTGTGTACTCATAGCTACTGTGTTTTTGATTACATGTTGTGCTTTATAAATGAAGCCAAAAATATCAGTAGCTTTTATATCATATGAAAAACTTCTCGGGAATCTGCCAAGCGGCAGGGGCCGACAAGCCCCTGAGAGCGTTCTTCATTTGGATTACAAACATAGTTACTTTTACGGCGTCTATGAAACTACCTGAAATCATACTCCTTCCCTTGCAACCCGATGCGGGTTCCATATCGTCGAATTCTGGAACAAGTATCAGCACGGCCCAGCCGTCCACGAGGAAGAGGAGGGCAACTGGAGCATGGACGATGAGATGTTCGTGTTCAGGAAGGTCATCACAGACAAGGGCGCCATTAGGGAATCAGACTAAGAGTTGAAGTACCTTTCCAGAATTTCTTCCTTATCCTCTCTCGAAAGAGGTCTCTTCATGGCACCCAGAACGGCCTCATACTGTTCGCTTTTCTTCGTAAAGACACGCCTCTTTTCCTGGCCGTCGATCATCGCATAAAGGTGGATATTACCCGAGTCGGTCATCTCGAGCCGGATCAGATCCGAAGTGGCGACAGCCGGTTCAAAGACATCCGGAGAGAGTTCTCGCAGCCGAGACTCTATTATGTCGATGAAGAGAGGGGCGACACCGTTTGCTGAAGCCAGGGACCGAAAGTCTTTGAGCGCTTCTTTAACCTTGTCGATATACTTCGCAGGATTCTTGATGTCGTTCTGGGCGGCAAAAGCCATCAAATCTGCGAGGGTTATATCCTCGTACTTGCCCCGCACGGAGAATTCGTGACGCTTTTCCGGGGCTGTCGCTGTCTTCAAGATGAAGCAGAGGTCGTAAGCCGGAGAGAGGTGCCAGGAACCATCCTTCTCCATGATGAAGGAGAAATTCTTGGCGTGGTCGTCCGTGTTGTTGGAAAGGATGTTGAACACCATTCGCAGATAAAGTTCGTTCAGTTCATCTTGGGGGATGGAGAGCTGCCTGCAGGTGGAGAAGAGATCCTCGTAGCAATATGCCTCCGGATTGACGGCGGCAAGTGTCTGGGTGAACACCTTCTCACCGGCACGGCGGTCAAACCGCTCTGTCAGGAAGTGGCTGATACCTTCCACTTCGATCAGGCGGGACGGCATCATCGTGATTCCAGCCCGGGTGGCCAGGTCATACCAGGTTTTCTCGATCTCAGAGAGGCAGAACTCGGGGGTATTGAACTTGAGGATGTAATACTTCCTGTCGCCTCTTGCCGAGGTCTGGCCGGAGAAGATGTTTCCACCTTCGTCCATCGCGATGATGGCCTTCTTGAACCGTCCGCCGGCGGAGGTCCCGACGGCCATCAGGGCCTTCTGCGTGAGTGTCTCTTCAGGGGAGATGATGGCGTGCTCGCGGTCCTGCTCGATCTTCTTCGCTAAGTCGTACAGTTTCGGGATCATCAGTTTCTCATTCGTGCTGAATGCATCTTCGCTACACGGGACGAATTCGAGCGCACCCATGGCGCGGCTACCGACAAAAGAGAGTTTCGCCAAAGGAGTCTTGTCCTTCTCGTGATAGTGATGTTCCGCGAACCATTGGTCAAAGAGGGTATTGCCCCAATCGTCCGGAAGTGAGTCCGCGATAAATGGGGGAAGCTTCTGATACTTCGCCGAGTCCGTGTTGCCATAGATGGCGAAACGGGCTGCGGGGCTCTTCGAAGAGGCGGTCAGCGGTGCAATGTCGAGCCCCGATGAAAGGTATTCGGGTGAAAAGAAGAAATACGAGTTTCCCTTCGCCGGATTCCAGCAGAGCTGTCCGATCTCCTGGCCCCAGAGCATGACGCTCAACCTGCCGCTGTCTATATTCCTAGCCATTGTTCTTCCTCCTTACCCTTTGTTGCTGATGTTCCGGTGCTGTCAGATAAGGATTCGAGGGCTGCTCCGGAATCAGGTCGTCGAACCGGTCCAGCAGGCCGACCGGCCGGAGCAGGGCCATCAGGTTGGTGACGTTCATATTCGTGATCGTACCCGTCTCGAACTTATGGACGGTGGAGACGGAAACGCCCGCAGCCTTGGCCAGGTCTCCCTGGGAAAGGTTCATCATCAGCCTGTAATCCTTGAACCGCAGCCCTAGCATTTGCAGGATCTGAGTATTCGAATACTTCTTCAAGTCCATATTGCATCAATCTTTTCCAATGTAAATGTAATTAATTATAGTTAAAATTGAAATATTAGCACTAATCATTATCTTATTATAGTTTATAGCTTCTGGTTACATTCCCAATAAGAAACGTCCCCGGACAGGTCCGAAGGTGCTGTCATTGAGGTCATTATCATTCATCTTGCTACATTTTCATCGCCAGTGAAAACGTAGCAATTCGAGGAACTCGTTGGAGAAAAAGCGTTCGAATACCCGAGATTCGTTGGAAAAAGTGCGGCGAAACAATGATTTTTCGTTGGAAAAAATGCGAGCACCACGTTATTCATGTTGATAATGCGTTATAAATCAAGGCGTTTCGGCCATATGTCCCAATTATCCCAACGCCAACCTTGGAAAAGCGGACAAAAACCATCAAAACCGCCTTGGAAAAACGGATTCTTGTTGCGGGGGCGGGATTCGAACCCGCGACATAGAGCATATGAAACTCTCGTGCTACCACTGCACAACCCCACAAGATTTCGATGCAAAGGTAGAGCAAGCTATCTTATCCAACAAATCTCTGCAAACCTTGCAAAGATTTGGATATCTGGAAGTATTGTTGCAACTTTGCCGCCGCAAATTAATTGGTAACTATAAAATAGACATGCAGCCGATACGACTTACACATAAATCCCTGCTCCCCGAACGCCCGTTCGGGAGAACGGATGCCATGTATATCGGCCTCATGCGTTTATAGGTCGGCCTGGCTCCGTCTTCTCTGGCCTAAGGAGCCCTTCCCCATTTTCAAATAGCATAAGCGCATGTATGCGCGCCATCTGTCCGCATAGCCGGACACAAAGCCGATATACCAATGAATACGTACCAGTCAAGGGCCAAGACTGCCCAAATAGTCTGCACAATAAGATCACTTGTAACCGAACTGCATTCCCGCGGTTTGGATTACTCGGCTATCGAAAACGGCATTCACAATTATCCCGCAAGTCGCAGATTGATTGTGGAAGGGCAGGGCTGCATATCCTTCCCCGACTACAAGGCAAAGGCATACCTCAATCCAGTGGAAAGGACTCTCTTATATCTTTTTCTGAATCACCCGGAAGGCATAACCTCCGATGACCTTGTCCTCCATTGGAAGGAACTCTGCCGGATCTACTCCAGGGAATCATCATTTGCCGATTCTAATTTCAGGGAGGATAAGATTGAGTCTCTGTGCGCAGAATCGAAGACGGTCTTCTATGCAACCGTATCGCGGATTAAGAGGAAGTTCCGCGATGTCCTGGGTGACCAGAATGCAGAGCCCTTCATTATCAAGAAAGAGAAGGGAGGAAGATATAAAGTTGAAAGTGTTAACGTTATAACTAAATGATATTATGGGAGTTGATATTGCATTCTACATTGAAGTCCGGAACCAGGAGAACTGGGTTCGGCTCCATTTCAAGCCGCCATTTGAAACGAAAGAGGATCTCAATCAATCATATTGGGACACCGACTGCTACTTCTGCCGGTATTATCACTTTTCCCATTTCATTGATGAGGCAGCAAGCCATATCAGGGGTGGCCCCAAGGACCGAATCTGCAAAGAAATCGCAGAGCACCTTGAAGACGACGATTCATATGGGACGTTTATGTTTGATGACTTGGTTCAGTACTGTGATGAGCTTGACAAGAGATTGCTTGCCAGCCTCTCCAACGCGGGACTGTACCCGATGAAGCAGCAACTCGACAGAATTGAATCATATCTTAGGGCTCTGCAGCCGACAAATGAAAAGCAGGAAGAAAACCAAGAAGAAGAGATTGGCGATGAGCTATACTACTCGGCATCGGATATCTATGAGGAACACATCGAAGCATACTATTGCGTTCGTCGTCTTCGCGATATCGTCAGCGGTATTGTTGCTGCCTGCCATCCGTATATTTACGAATCAGATGTCAGGATATTTTACCTGATTTGCTAATTGAATATTAAACAAAGAAAAAAGAGTATGAAACGGAAAATACCTGTATATCAATATCATGATGCCTGGCAAATCCTGGGCATGAGCTATCGGGACAATGGCGTTGTCCTTGATGCAGCAAGCGAGGAGGTCATGCTACGGATTGAGCATGCAATGAGCCGACTCAAGGTGATGGGTGATGACGACAGCCGTTATTTCTGGATCTGGGCGCAGACAAAAAAACGTAAACGGGAATGGCTGAGAGTAAGGACAGCCCACTATAAGGACTTTCATTACCTAACACTCGGAAACGGAGGTTCCAAGATGGCTATTCTCCAGAATGCAGAGATTGACTATAGTAACAATGAGCAATACCGCGAAGATCTGAAGGCTCCGCTAATTGCCCTTGAGAAGCATGTGATTGCCGTCGTGGATTGGATATGCGAGGCTCCGGAGGAGTACAACGCTTATGAGGAGAGGTATTTGCCTTATCACAAGCGTAGTGGTGATATCCCTCGGAAAGTGCTGTACGGCATTGATCCGGGCTGGCACGACAGCAAGGATGACGAGAGGCTCATCAGAGGACTGGAGGCTGTCAAGGCATCAGAACCAAGTAAATATGACAAGATTACCCTTCGGGTATACATCTCTATTTGGTCTGCAGCCTTTCGCGTCGTTGCCAAGATTAGAGGAGAAGGAAGTGATGATCGGTATGATAAGCAGAGACTGCACGATGCAAAGACCATGACCGATGTCGAGCTATTCAAGAGATACGACAGCAAAGGAAGGCAAATCGAAGGACTTGATCTGGATAGCGAAGATGCTTATGAGGTATGGTACGATGGGAATAGCGCATATCACTGCATGGATGTAACATATGCGAGAATCCATCTTGCCCCTAGGAGAAATGAAGATTCCGAGCCTTACCGGTTCCATCTTTACTTCGGGGTCTATGGCTATTACGATGACGTTGCTGAAATCGCTATCGCCTTGCACGAACAGGGTATAACTCTTGTTGTCGACGAAATCGATTCCATCCTTAAGATCCTTCGGCAAGAAGACATGGTAGGATTCAGACCTTGGCCTGACAAATATATGGACCGAGATGGCGTTACCAGTCAGATGTGGCTCCCACACATTGGCGACGTGTCACGGGAAATCTATTGGAAGATTATTAAGAATACCACGTGGCACAAACAAAAAAAGGCGTGGCCTAATGAGTAACAAGATGCTTACATTTAACTACACAGATGCAAAATGCATCGTTATTTGTGGAGACATCCACGGCGACTTCGAGGAGATGGTGTTCAAGCTATGCGTTCAGTACGGAATGACGGACACTTTGCTCATTGTTGCCGGAGACTGCGGTTTCGGTTTTGAGAAGGCTGGATACTATGAGCAGATCTTCTCTAAGGTCTCGCGTCGGCTGACCAAGGCTAATAATTGGATTGCGATGATTCGCGGCAACCACGATGATCCGGCGTATTTCCAGGAGCAACGCATCAACCACGAACGCTTCCGTTGTGTCCAAGACTACAGCATCGTGACGGCTTGCGGTCATACGATCCTCTGCATTGGCGGAGCCATAAGCATTGACCGGACCTATCGCCTTGCTGCTGATTCGCGGCCTCATTCCGCCCAGAAGGCTTGCTACTGGGCGGATGAGATGCCTCGATTTGACGAGGAGGCACTGGCAGAAATCAACGCTAAATACAAGGTTGATGCTGTTGTCACCCATACAGCTCCATCCTTCTGTGAGTTGATTACAAAGGATGGGCTCATGGGTTGGGCCTCGAGGGATGCCATCTTACTGGAAGACTGTGAGCGGGAGCGGGCAATTCTGGATCAGATCTTCGAGTCCTTGCTTGAAACCGGACACCCTATCACGCATTGGTACTACGGGCACTTCCATCAAAGTTGGAGTGCCACCATCAACGGGATCCTTTTCTCCATGCTGGACATTATGGAGTTCAAGGAATTACGATAATCTCCCGGGCCAACGATTCCTATATTAGAGAAACATTTTCGGCACAAATCTCGAGTTTGTGCCGATTTTGTTATACTTAACTATTCCGATTTAATGACTCTTGGACCAATCTGATTTGAAAAAAAGAGTGCGCTTTTAGTGTCTATGAAAAAAAGAATTCCTATATTCGCCTTTGAAAAATTGTCAAAATTTCAAAGGTC
>Ga0256404_1007974_pt1 | contig 16279 bp, 24 predicted proteins | sample RumenRJG_01DNA_FD_185990 | JGI IMG/M metagenome (GOLD analysis project Ga0256404, IMG submission 185990) | Bovine rumen microbial communities from Lethbridge, Alberta, Canada - RJG_01 | ecosystem: Host-associated > Mammals > Digestive system > Stomach > Rumen | place: Canada: Alberta | collected...
AAAGGGACGCCCTGTCAGCGTAGGAGAACAGGATATCGTCTTTATGGATGTCAATGCATTCGACGTGGTACATTCGCGCACGATCCTTTCTTGGGGCTGTGCAGAGCAGCTGTGCCATTTTGTATCTATATAAAAGTATACCACATCGAACAAATATTCGCAAACATATGTTTTTGTTTCGACGTCCGCGTATTCGCGGGAGCAGGAAAAACTACGTTAACAGACCGCATTCATCTCGCCGCCTACAGAGGCGGGAGTCTTCTGCGGAAACATGATAAATGAATATTAACCAGATCAGATATGTTTTGGAGACTGCAGCATCCTCTTCGATGAGGGCCGCCGCGAAAAAGCTGTATGTCTCACAGCCTGCCTTGTCTTCAAGTATTCATGAACTTGAGGAAGAACTCGGAATACTGATATTCGAGCGCACAAATAAAGGAATATCTCTGACAGATGAAGGCAGGGAGTTCATTTCTTATGCAAAGAAAACCGTACCGGTAATACGCACTATATGGATTTTTGCAAAGAACTTGCACAGGGAATCATAGAAACCGGCGCACCGGAATTGAATTCCTGGGGATTATGGAACAGTTATTGTTCATGCTGCGGTGTTCCCGGCCTGATAGAGTTCTTTGCGGAAATGTATGAGTTTACGGGAATGGATCTGTACCTGGAATATGCCAAAAGAAGCGCTGCAAGAGTAATTGCAGATTCTGTCGAGGAAAAAGGGAAACGCTGCTTTTACGGATTTTGGGACAGGTCAAATCCGAGAGACGTGCAGACTTATACGGGATTATACACAGGGGCCTCCGGTGCGGGGGCTAATATTCTTAAATTATATGCAGTTCTGAATAAAACGAGTGTCACAGATTTTTGGGAATACAGTTATCTCGAATGAGATAATGGAGTAACCTGCGGGCAGGAGAGAGGCCGGAGCCTTGATCCTGCCCGTTTCGTATGCCTTAACATTGAACATCACAAAGATTACATTTGGTGATTTTCTAAAAGCAGGATTGTATAATAATGGAAGGGGGTACGTAATCATGGGGAAGATTGCCTGCTTCATAGTCATCGTCCTGGAACTGTTGGGATTTCGAATCAGCATCAGCGACCGAAGATGGAAGATATTTGCATACTACACTCAGATCTCGAACCTTATCACACTTATATCTTCGTTTGTATTTCTGTTTACGGATTCTGCTCCCTGGCTGCGGTATACAAGTGCCTGCATGCTGACCATGACGTTTGTCGTGACAGCCTTCATTCTTGCGCCTTTCGGCGGTGGCTACAGAAATCTCATGGCGTCCGGGAACGGATTGTATCATCATACACTGTGTCCGATACTGTCCGTCAGTTCCTATCTGTTCTGGGAACCGCACTCTTCAGCATGGGGCATTCCGGTCGTTTTTACTTTCACGTATGGAATCATCATGTTAGCCATGAACTGGAAAGGCCGTTTCGACGGGCCGTATCCTTTTTTCAGGGTCAAAAACCAGAGTGGTATAGCTACCGTTCTGTGGATGACGGCGCTGACCGCCATGATCACCTTGATCTCGCTTGTGATCCTTTGGGTCGCAAAATAATAATGGCTATTAGGGGCATATAATGGGAAGAGAAACATGAACGCAAAGCGAGGATATGTGCCGGAGGACGAAAGAAACTTTTCTCCGGCAGCATTAGAGAAGCTGAAGACCGCTTCCCGGCATATTCGGTATCTGATCAATGAGGGATATGACCTGAAGCAGGCGACGGTCTTTGTCGGGAACCATTTTCTGTTGTCTGAAAGGCAGAGGCTTGCCATAATGAGGAGCATTGCTGCAGACCGGAATCTTCTGGAGCGAAAAAGAAAGCAGACACCGCTGTCTGAACTGTCCGGTAAAGAAGTCTGGATCGATGGGTTCAACACCATCATAACACTGGAAGTTCTTCTGGGTGACTCTCTGCTGTTTGACTGCATGGATGGGACCATCCGGGACCTTGCAGCACTTCGCGGTACATACCGGTTAATCCCTGAAACGGAAGGCGCCTTACGGCTGATGTTCGATTTGCTGCAGGAAACGTCAGTAGGAAAGATCAATATCCTTCTGGATGAGCCGGTATCAAATTCCGGAAGGCTGAAGAACCTGATCGCAGAAACTGCCGAGAATAAGTACTCGTTTAATCTGGATATCAGTATTTTAAGGGATGTGGATAGGACGCTATATGATAAGGATCTGGTCATCACATCAGACTCGATCATCCTGGATCAGTGTAGAAGCTGGGTGAACCTTTCAGAGGAGTGCCTGAAGCGAAAAGAAAAACAGGGGATACGGGTGTGGTAATGAAAGGAAATAAGAAAATGGTATGGACAGTCAAGAGGATCCAGGAAGGCGACTACGGATGCGAGGAAAGGTCAGCAGAGGAGAGAAACCAGGTTATAGTAACCTTGGAAAACGAAGACGGTCATACCCGACAGCTGACTGCCGACGATGACTGGCTATATACTATGGGAATCGATGAGGGGAGCCTCTGGCCGGAGGAAATCATGCCGGCACCCCTGGAGAAGAGATGATATTGTGTAACTTTTGCCAAAGTACAAAATTAAGAAAGAGGGTAAACATATGGGTACGATCTATCTTGCCGGCGGCTGCTTCTGGGGGCTCCAGAAGTTCTTTGATCAGTTTGGCGGCGTGATCCGGACAGAGGCCGGCTATGCAAACGGGCCTGACAAGGCGCCGAGCTACCAGGATGTCTGCAGAAACAGCGGACACGCAGAAACCGTACGGGTTGACTATGACGACAAAGAAATGGAACTGGAAGAATTGCTCGGATACTACTTCATGGTGATCGACCCGCTGGCTGTAAACAAGCAGGGGAATGATGTGGGAATCCAATACCGGACCGGCATCTACTACACGGATGAGGGGCAGCTCCCGACGATCCGGAAGGTCTTCAGAGAGCAGCAGGAAAAGATAGGAAGGGCCCTTGCAGTGGCTGTGGAGCCACTCCGAAACTTCTTTCCGGCCGAAGAATACCACCAGAAATACCTGGACAAGAACCCGGGCGGATACTGCCATATTCCAAGGTCATTCTTTTCCATAAAAAAATCTTTTCAATAAAAAAAGAATAGGTTATTGAGAGAGTGCCGGAATCTGGATTTGCAGAGGAGAAGGGTCACATGAATGAAGTAAATAAAACACTGTATATTCCACTGTACGGAAAATCAAAGGTGAGCCAACAGGGGATTATTCTGAACGATCCCTCGGCTGAGAGAATATGGAGAGAAGAAGCCTTCCCAATTCGCGGTAAGTCCAGGTCAAAATGGCTTGCTTACAATATGGCTATGAGAGCTCGTGTGTTCGATGACTGGACAGACCATATGCTGCAGCGATGCAGAGATGCATTGGTACTTCATATTGGATGCGGACTTGACAGCAGGTATATGAGGGTAAAAACCAGCTATTCTGAATGGGTGGACTGCGATCTTCCGGATGTCATAGAGATTCGCAAGAAGTATTTTCAGGAAAATGAAACGTATCATATGATGGCTTTGGATGCGTCCAGACCTGAACAGATTGGAACGCTCCCGGATTCTAATACGGCCATCGTTGTCCTTGAGGGACTGAGCATGTATCTGACAGGCAGCCAAGTACGGGGGTTATTGCAAGCGCTTGATAAAAAGTATCAAGAACTTCATATTCTTATGGATGTTTATACTGAATTCGGTGTCAAGGCATCGAAATATAAAAACCCTGTTAATGAAGTTGGCGTTTCTAAACTGTATGGGATCGATGATATCGAGAGCATCACAGATGGACTTCGGGTCAGATACGTAAAAGAGCACAGCTTCACGCCTGCCAGGCTGGTCAAAGAGCTTACGCCAGCCGACAGGTTGTTTTTTAAATTGCTGTTTACGGGTAAGCTGTACCGAAAGATATACCGCCTGTATGAACTTATCGGGATTGTCGGAGGAAATAAATGAACAGAAATGAGATCGTGGCGGAGCTGTTCCGTTTGCAGGATAAGGACTATGCTTTGATGCAGGAAAAAATCATTCCCACTGTATCCCGAGACAGGATCATAGGTGTCAGAACACCTGCCCTTCGGGACTTTGCAAAGAGCCTGAGCAAAGATCAGGACATAGGTGAATTTCTGTCATATCTGCCGCATCAGTATTTTGATGAAGACCAGCTGCATGCGTTTGTAATATCGTTGGAAAAAGATTATGACAAGTGCATAGGGAACGTCAATGCATTCCTTCCTTTTATTGACAACTGGGCGACCTGTGATCAGCTTTCTCCCAAAGTTTTCAAAAAAGAGCCGGCGAAGCTGCTTTCATTCATTCAGACGTGGATCAATTCAGATAAGACCTACACAGTCAGATTTGCGATCGGTATGTTGATGAAGTATTTTCTGGATGAGCATTTTGACACGAAGTATGCGGATATGGTTGCGGAGGTCAGATCAGCGGAGTACTACGTCAACATGATGATCGCATGGTATTTTGCAACCGCGCTGGCGAAGCAGTATGAATCTGTTTTACCATATCTGGAAGATAGAAGGCTGGCTGTTTGGGTGCATAATAAAGCTATCCAGAAAAGTATTGAAAGCTATCGGATTACGGATGAACAAAAGGCATATTTAAGAACTTTGAAGGTGCGGTAGAGAATGCGCCGGTCCTGGTCGTGGTCGTCTACCGCAAGAAATATTTTGTAGACTGAAATCAGGGAATCCGAGTGCAGTGATGGAAGGAAATAAGAAAATGGCATGGACAGTCAAAAGGATCCAGGAAAGCGACTACGGATGCGAGGAGAGGTCCGCAGAGGAGAGAAACCAGGTCATAGTAACCTTGGTAGATGAGGATGGTCTTACCCGGCAGCTGACTGCCGACGATGACTGGCTATATACTATGGGGATCGATGAGGGGAGTCTCTGGCCGGAGGAAGTCATGCCGGCAGCCCTGGAGAAGAGATGATATTGTGTAACTTTTCCGAAAGGTACACTAAAAGGAGAGGCCTGTGGAAATATCGAAAAGAGACTGGAAGTTGTTCGGGGAATACGTCCCCAAATGGCAGACACGCTACATCAGGAATCTGAACCGGGAATATATCGAGCTCCTAAGCGGAGATGGCGATGCGGCAGATCATTTCTGGGAGCTGGAAGAGCGCATCAGGAAAGACAAAAAGCACCCCGGAGTGAGCATCGAGATCAGTAAAGGCGACGCGATCTACGATCTTGTCCTTCTTTGCCGGACGGGCGTGATCGACATGAGTGATCTAGAGGAATTCAGTGACAGTACAAAGGACGCTGTCCGCCAGCTATTGGACCTGAGGTGACAAAATGGACATCAAACTGATACCATTGGAAAAGATGATCCTGGACGGGAAAGAGATACGTCTGGGTGAGAAAAAGCAGGCAGTGATCCCCGTTCTCGGAGAGCCTGAACATATCCACGAAAACTACGGCGGCGGGAGCTGGCGCCATTTCTATTTTGACTCCGAGCTGGCTCTTGATTTCGACCAGCATGACCGTCTTGAGTACATTGAGTTTCTGGGCGGCCACTATGGAAAATTGAGACCGTATATCTACGGCATTTCTGTGTTTGATACTAAGGATACCGATGTCGTCAGGACCCTGTCCGAGCATAATAATGGTGAGATTGATGACAGCGAGGACGATTCTTTCGGGTTTCTTGAGACCAGCATCGGGATCTGGAAGGATTCTGAAGAGGAAGAATACTGGACTACGATCGGCATCGGTGTTAAGGACTACTATAAGGAAGTCTGAAGCTGCTGAAAAAGAAGAAGGCGAAACGAACAGACCGGTACTGATCAGGGAAAGGATATCATGATGACAGATCCTGTATTTGGAAATCTGGAATACGAATATGGCTGGAACGGGACTGTGGAAATAGACTGTTTCGGAAAAATGGAAGAGATCGATCTAACGGTATGCGGTGAGGATGATACGCCTGTTACAGAGCAGCAGCGCTGCTCTTATAAAGCCTTCATGGCGGCATGGAGCAGCATAATGGATGACGTCGCTCTGGCGATCGCGAAATACTATATCAGCCTCCGGAAAGAGCTCGGATATGATCAGGAATACAACAGCTGTTACCCTCCCATCGACCATCCTTCAGACGTCCTTGGGATGATCAGCCTGGACCAGATGGTGATCCCGGATGACGGGATCTATGACGGCCGGTGTGTATGCCTGGCCTTCAGCTGTTCGTGGGATGATGAGAACGGATTGGGTATCCGCTTCCTGGACGAGAAGATCGATGAGATAGGGTATCAGGATATAGTGTTCTGACGGAGAGATAACGTAGAATAATCCGAGAAAGGTGCATGAGTATGCAGAAGAAAGAGCTTATTGAAAGCCTGCGCAGGCCGGATATGGACCGGATCCACCGCTTCAGGGAATTTGTTAAGGAAAAAGATGCCGTCATAACACAGGAGTCTCCGGAAATGGAGCTGTCCGCTGTCATGACGCAGCGCGCCCTGATCATTACGGATGAGATGAACAATCATTATCACACACCTGAAGAACTCCATGACCTCCTTGAGGAGCTGACCTGCAGAGAAGTACCTGCCCACGTCGGGATCGTCCCACCATTCAGTACCGACTTTGGCGCCAACATCATCTTTGAGGACGGCGTATATGTCAATGCCGGTGTCTCCATGCAGGACCAGGGCGGGATCCTGATTAAAGAAGGCGCATTGATCGGGCATCACGCCGTCCTGGCGACACTGAACCACGTTCTTGATCCTGCCAGAAGGCATGACCTGATCCCAAAGCCGATCGTGATCGGTAAAAATGCATGGATCGGCGCAAACGCCACCATCCTGCAGGGCGTGACAGTTGGTGATGGCGCCGTCGTTGCCGCAGGGGCAGTAGTAACCAGTGATGTCCCCGCTAATACTGTTGTCGGGGGAGTCCCTGCCCGGGTTCTCCGGCAATTGTAAGAAGACGGTGAAATATCGAAACAGCTCAATCATCCAAGAACATACAGGGAGGCAATAATTATGCGGCCACACGTAATCTGTCACATGACAACATCCATTGTCCCTGGTTTTTGTAGTCTTTGGCAGTAAAGGTACTTCCACTGCTTTTTAATTGTCAATAAAGTAAAACTGCGCCATAGCCCTGGCAGGCCATCGCGCAGCGAATTTGTTCAATCGGAATTTCATTCTGCAGACAGGAGGTCAAAATGAAAACATACATTATAACCGGGGCAAATTCCGGGCTTGGGTTTGAAACAGCGAAAAGAATCGCAAAAAAAGGATACCGGGTGATTCTTGCATGCCGGAATATGGAAAAAGGATCTGCTGGGGCAGATGCCATAAAATCAGAGACAGGAAACGGAAATATTGAATCTCGTCAGCTTGATCTGGCGTCATTGGTTTCTGTCAGAAATTTTGCCGCAGGATTGAAGGATACCGCAATATACGCGCTGGATAACAATGCGGGAATTTCCGGGATGAAGACCGGAACAACAGAGGATGGTTATGACATTGTCTTCCAGAGCAATCATCTGGGGCATTTCCTGCTTACGAATCTGCTCCTTCCACAGATCGAGGATGATGGAAGAATCCTTAATATATCCAGTGACATGCATAACCCGCCTTATGGAGAACTTGTCTGGAAAGGTGCAGAGATCCTTGCTCATCCGACAGAAGAAATCATGAGACAGAGATATTATTATTCCAAACTGTGCAATCTGTATTTTACGTATGAACTCTCCAGAAAACTGCGGGAAGAAGGCAGCCATATCACGGTTAGCGCACTCAACCCCGGTTTCATGGGTGAAACCAATCTTGCCGGTGGCAATATGACAAAGGAACGGATCGAGCAGGTGAAACAGACTATGCCTGAAAGATTCGGCGAACTTTCGGTGTCCGCACAGGCTGCTGCAGACATTCTGACAGAGGATCGTTATTTGTCCTCTGAAGCACTGTACTATGATCGCAGTACAAATACTGCCAAGTCTTCACTGCTTTCCTATGTAGAGGAAAACGCAAAAGAACTCTGGGATGCAAGCATGAAACTTTCAGGACTTCGATAAATTCCAGTATGTCGACCAGCTTCTAACCCACCTACACCCCAGGCCGCCTAAAGTCACGCAAGGGCACCAGTAGTAAAACATACAAACCTTCTAGTGTGATTGATGATTGGACTCGATTTACTTACTAAAATTTGGTAAAATATAGTAAGTAAATGGGGAGGACATATGAGAGCATTTGATTACAGCTTTTTGAAAAATCAGATACCGGGTCAAATCGTCAGTATTTCCAATGTTATTTCTGATTTGAACGCAAAGGAAACTATACGCAGGAAACAGAATCCGAAGGCATTTGATGCGTTGAAACAGAGAGCAATCGTTGAATCTGTAAAGGGGAGTAATGCAATTGAGGGAATTGTGACGACCGATGATCGCATTTTGGATCTGGTGAAAGGCGCCATCCCTGTCTCACATGATGAGAAAGAAATTTCCGGGTATAAAGACGCGCTTTCCCTGATTCACAATGAGTATAGGACAATGGATCTGACTGAAGACTTTCTTTTACAGATGCACAGGATGATAATGGGAGCTGTTTCTGTGGAGGAAGCAGGAAAGTTTAAAAAGAATAATAATCTGATTATGGAATATGCACCAGATGGAAGGAGGCGGGTGAAATTCAGACCTGTAGAAGCGGCAGAGACACCAGATGCGATTGAGCAGCTTATTCTGGCTTATATGGATGCCAGGCAGGATGGAGATATACCGATTTTGCTTGTGATTCCATGCCTTGTTCTGGATTTTTTGTGCATTCACCCTTTTGCAGATGGAAACGGCAGGGTGTCCAGACTGCTCACAATCCTTCTTTTGTATAAACATGGCTATGATATCGGCAGATATATTTCCATAGAACAGCAAATTAACAGATACAGGGAAGCGTATTACGAAGCATTGGAGAGGTCGTCACTAAACTGGCACAGTAATGAAAATGACTACACTCCTTTTATAGTCAACTTTATGCAGATTTTGTATCGCTGCTACAAAGAACTTGATGACCGCTTTATTGATGGAGCGTTGCAAAAAGCAAAAAAATCAGAAAGAGTAAGAGCCATTGTGCTAAACTCGATGGTTCCGATCTCAAAACAGGAAATAGTAGAGAAAGTCCCGGATATCAGTGTAAGAACAGTAGAGCTGGTACTTGGACAGCTGCAAAAAAAAGGGGAGATAAAAAAGATAGGCACTTTTCGGGATGCCAGATACATGAGAATATGATTTCTGATGATCTGGACGCCCAGATAGAACCGACTAACAGCGCCGAAGAACAGGACAGAGGGGTCTGACCCTGATACGGGAAGGGAAGCATACTACGGGAAGGCAAAGACGTTACGATCGTTGCCAATGGTCTCTGCACAGCTTCTGCTGTGAAAGCGGCCGGGATGCTGGCAGAGGACGGGATCGATGCGGAAGTAATCAATATCTGCACAGTCAAACCGCTCGACGAAGAACTGGTGATCCGGAGCGCGGCCAAGACCGGAAAGGTTGTCACGGCAGAGGAGCACAACATAATCGGAGGCCTCGGCGGCGCAGTGGCAGAGTGCCTCGGCGAAAAGTGCCCGACCAGGATGCTTCGCATCGGTATGCGCGACCGCTTCGGCGAGTCGGGCCCTGCCGGAGAACTTGTCCACAAGTATCAATTGGACACGGAAGGCATCTATCAGCAGGTCAAGGCGTTTGTAAAAGGTTGAACAGATGAAAAGAGCGCAGCGCAAAATTCGCGGTGCGCTCTTTTTATGACTGGTAGAAAGGAGAGCGGAAGTATGGTCGGTAGAGCGTGGTCAAAACTTATGCTCAGAAGACCACTTTCTATTCGCGAGCTGGGCGTTTTTGTGGCCACCATTGCCAATGCGATGATTTTAGGATTCTTGGAACCGGTTCCGGAACTGCAAGCCTCACGAATCTGCAGGCTGAGATGTTTTTAATGCGGCAATGGCCCCGTATCATAAAACAGCTCCCTGCAGGCGGCCCATAGAATCAATGAAAACGCTTTTGTCGTCAATGTAAAGATCACAGGTGATCTTCCTGCTGTTATTTCCGTACAGCTCGACGATCTCCGGAAGATTGTCATTGACAGCATCAAAAGTAAGACCCTGCTCGTGACACCATTTGGTAGCGTCAGTGAGAGCCTTTCCTGCACGGCAAGTCCAGAGAATCAGCTTGTTTCCGGCTGCTTTCTCCTGCAAAAGATAATTAATAAGCATCGTATTTGGCTCTCCGAGCTCCGGCCAGTTGCTGTAACAGAGCGTTCCGTCAAAATCAACAGCTATGATCTTGTGATTGTGATCCATATGCACCCCCGCACTTATTGTCATATATCAGTTTTGCGAACATTCGTTCTGCAAACTATATATTACATCGTCAGAACATATGTATCAATCGAACGAATTATTAAATATTTAAGGATATTTCTACCTGAAAAGCAACTAGTTGAGAAAAGGAGAATGTTATGTCAAACAGAAAAAAAACAGGGCCGTTCTCTTCAGCGCATTTCCGCTCAATTTCCACTGTATTTTTTAAATCTCTCATTGGGACGATCTTCATAACATCACCTCCGTGGCTAAATAATATATCATATTTAGTCATACATTAAGACACGTCAAGGAAATCCACTTTTTCCGTTCGGTGTGGTTCCCTTCCGGCCGTTTTTTCCGGGGTTAGTGGAAAGAGATGTACTTCTTCTGCTGAACCTTGGTATGTCCGGATTGAACTCTCTGACAGAAAAGCGCGGGGTGAGCATGTCAATGAGAAAGACCTTAAAAAGTATAAACATAATGTTTTCCGTCTTCCTGAGTTTTTGGAAGGAGGATGAAGCAATTGAGGTCTCCGGACTGGCAAAGGAAAGCAGCGGTATATTCCCTGACCGGATTCGGGAAGAGAAACTGTCTCTGGCACAGACAGGCTTTCTATCAGCAGGGAACAGGGTCTGCAGCAGATACAGAGCCTTTATAAGCTGCAGACCCCTGTGATGAGAGGTGGGGCCGGGTATCCGAGAGAGCTCCGGCAGCTTTCAATAACGAATCCTGAACGAAGTTGGCTTAGCTTCTGCATAAGGGCTTCGGAACGAAGCTGCTGCAGGTGTCGTATAAAAACACTTCCGGCTCCGGATCTGTGCATAGCCCATCTCTTTTTGCTTTTTCCGGCACATCAGTTATTGAACAGTACCACTTCCCTGACCGCATCCTTCAATGATTCCGGGATATTCATTGCTGAAAGTCTGCGGAGAAATACCGCGTCGGAGTCCGCTTCACATATTTCCCTGTATATGTTTTCTTTTATCAGAGTCTCGATCCTGGCCCTTTCAAGGATCTCAAATACCTGTTTCTTATGGTCGTTTGCCGCTCTCTTCAGGCCGGAAATGCGTACGCAGATCCTGCGATCCACAGGGACCGGATCAAGCAGTATTGTCATGCTGTTTTGCGCGGCCCCTGACATTTCATAAGGCGGCGCGGTCACACGGCAGCCGTCGGAACATGAAACCAGAGTCTCGTCACTTTTTTCTATTCCGTATAAGACGATTTCATATCTGCGCTTTTCGGGAATAAGGGAAAGATCTCCCGCGGCAGCCTCTATGGTAACAGTGCAGGAGCCCTCATCTTTGTTCCATGTGACAGCCATATCCGTGCTGCAGGATTTTCCTTCACGGTATCCCAGGCTCACTCCGTCATCTTCGTACAGCGTATAGCGGCCGTCCGCTCCGGCACCGATCAGCAGACGCATTTCGTCCGGATTCTCGGTTCCGTTTTTTCTGTCGCCAAGAGACTCCGGAACTATGCCTCCTGCAGGCAGCAGGACGGGGATGGAAGACAGAGGACGGTACAGCTTTCTTTCCGTACCCGTACTGTCATAAATTCTGCCCGTAAAAATATCATACCATCTGCCTGCCGGAATAAATGCATTGACGGATGCCATATGCAGTCTTCTGTCCTCGGGTTCTGTGACGGCGCAGACGATCAGAGAGTTTCCGAAAATATATTCATTGGGAACCGAATATGCTTCCTCCTTTTCCGGATATCTGTAATACATGGGCTGTACCAGGGGGATCCCGTCCATATGGGCGCGGAATGATTCGGTATAAAGATAGGGGATCAGTCTGTGCCTCAGACGCAGCATTTCTGCCATAATGGCATGACAGGGCTCCTCAAGGGTCCATGGCTCCTTGTTGAAGAAGGGGCTGTTGCTTGAATGTATGCGCATAATGGGGCTGAATACACCGAACTGTATCCACCGGATCAGCCGCTCATCGTCCCTGTCCCCCAGCATATGTCCACCTATGTCATGGCTCCACCACCCGTATCCGATATTGGAAGCGGTGGAGGTAAAGGAAGGCTGAAGAGCAAGGCTGCGCCATGTGGTGAAAGTATCACCGGAGAAACCGATGGGGTAACGATGGCTTCCGGGGCCTGCGTACCTTGAGAAGATCATGGGCCTCTTTCCGTCTCTGCCGCTGTCTTCATAATGATAATGATTCAGTAAAAGAAGCGGGTCGACCTCGCCTTCCTTCCGGCCCCTTCCCTGCTGCCAGTCGATCCACCAGAAATCCACACCGTCATCCTCGTAAGGATGAATGACTTCCTCAAAATAAGTCTCACGGAACCTGGGGTCGGAGAAATCATGCTCTACAGGCTTTTCGCCTGCCGGATCTATTCCCATACGGGCCGCGGCGGCAGAGTACATGGCTTCAAAGCCTCTGATACCGTCTGCAGGATGCAGATTCAGGGTGGAGGCCAGCTTTCTTTTCTTTAATTCCTTCAGGAACCTTCTGTGATCGGGAAAGCATTCCGGATCCCATGTATAACCGGTCCATCCCGTTCCGTATTTCGCGTCCACTTTTGTAAGATGCCAGTCCATATCCAGAACGGCCACAGAAAGAGGGATTTCCTCAGCTTCAAATCTGTCGAGCAGCTCCATGTAGCTTTTTTCTGTATATCGGTAATATCTGCTCCACCAGTTTCCCAGGGCATAGCGGGGGATCATAGGCGCCCTGCCGCACAGGGCATAGAAGTCTTTCAGGCCGTCATAGAAACTCTTTCCGTAACCGAAGAAATACAGATCTGTCCCCTGTACATCCCTGGCTCTGAATTCCCCGTCCTCAAATACAGGCGACCTGCTGTCATCGATGACCCCGAAACCGTCCAGTCCGAATATGCCGTTCTCCATCTGGACAAAACCGTCCGTCTGATCCAGTGTCCTTGCCGTTCCGTAAAGGTTTTTGTCGGTGTTGCCGTATACGATGCTGTAGTGCCAGGTTTTTCCGGTCTGCTTTACATAGATGGAAAGCCCTGTGGATGAGAAAGGCTCCCCGTCATATGTAAGGAGAAGCTCCTCTGTTTCCACCTCTGTCAGCCCTCCCTTATGTCTTATATCATACTCGACATCCGGGAAAGCCCTGTTCATGACCATCTGAGTAAGCCTGTCTTCAAATATGCCGTCTTCCTGATATTCAAGCCGGATCAGCCTGTCGGCAAGAACTGTTATTCTGTATCTGTCACCTTTGATCATTTTCATCTTTAATTACCCCGTGTGTTTCCTGCCGGAGAGGTATGAGAGGCTGCGGCACTTTACTGTCTTCCTCTTTGATAGCAGCTTATTTGAAAAAAGTAGAATGTTTAACTTAAATATTTACATAGAAAATAGCAAAGGAAACTGAAATTTTAAGTTAAACGCTATACCATTTATACACTCTTTACCGATCCACGTCAATATGTTTTTGCATGATTGATGTTTTTATCCGGGGAAGCATCCCCTGCCGTTTTGTTCAGGCAGGCAGGGAATGCACCGGGAAAATCTTCAGACCGGGATTACTGGAGAGTCCGCACTGACTGACGCTCTTTGATCCGGATAGGAAGCCTGTCATCTGTTTTCAGATCCGTTTCCCCCTCTATCATCCGGAAAAGATAATCTACGGCCTTTGCAGCTTTAGCCATAAAGTCCTGCTCTATGGTCGTGAGCTTGGGAGTCATTAAGACACCTTCCGGAATATTGTCGAAGCCTATGATCGATATGTCATCCGGCACACTGACCCCGCACTGCTTCAGTCCTTCGGTAAGTCCGAATGCGATCATATCGGACATAGCCGCGATCGCTGTATAGCCCTTTCCGGAAAGAGCCGTGTCCTGTCCGACGGAGATGGCGTCCTGATAGATCGTATTTACCTTCAGGATGTCGTTTTCATCAAAGCTTACACCGGCCTCATGGCAGGCATCGGCAAAACCTTTGTATCTTTCATTAATGACTCCCGGCAGTTTATATTCCGGTGAGGCCAGCGCAATTTTTCTGTGTCCCCTGTTGATCAGATACTTTGCCGAAAGATACCCCCCTTTGTAATCATCTATACCCACGTTCACGATGTTTCCTTCGGAAGTGTATGTATCAATAAATACAGCAGGAGCCGAGAGACCTTCTACCACGCTCTTTACATCCGGCTCGAACACCCCAAGAAAAATAGCCCCGTCCACGTTCCATGCCGACAGGAAAGGCAGAATCTCCTGGATCTCGGTGACGCAGCGAAGCATCAGGTAATAGTCTCTCTTTCTTACATGCTGCTCCAGTGCCGCGACAATGTGGGCATTGTAGGGATTTATCATAAAATAGCTGTCATTCGTTATATAGGGTATGACCAGTCCGATGATCCGGCTTTCCTTCTTTACGAGAGAACGCGCCACCAGACTCGGCCTGTAGTTGGTCTCTTTTATGATCTGTTCTATTTTTCTGCGGGTCTCCTCAGAAACCTTATGGTAATTACCGTTTACCACGTTGGATACAGTTGCCACACTGACCCCTGCCTTCTCTGCTATAGTCTTTAGATTCATATGGCATATCTCCTTTGTCCGCTTGCATAAAGCACATAAAGCGTTTAACCTATTTAATCATAGCGGAACCGGAAATAGGAAGCTTTTTTTAAATGAAAAACAGATCGGCGCTCTTATTCGATCCTTTCCCGGTTTCCGGATTCCTGTTCCCCTTTTTCTTTCCTTCCTTCTTATGGATCCCACCCGAAAAAAACTGTTTTTCCATGCCGGAGCCGATTCCGGTAAGAAAAAAAGCTGCGGATTCAGGCGGAGCGGCCACGAGGGAACGGCGGATTACGTGCGCTTCTGCGAGGACAATGCGTTCTGGTTGGAGGATTATGCCCTGTTCATGACGGTCAAGGAGTCATACGGCGGGAGAAGCCTCACCGAATGGGAAGCACCGGTCCGCGAGCGGGATCCGGAGGCACTGTCAAAGCTTGGCGATGCGTATGCCGAGACGATCCGGTTCCATAAGTGGGAACAGGAAGGCACTGAAAGACTACGCGAATGAGGCAGGAGTGCGCATCATCGGTGACATCCCGATCTATGTATCTGCCGACAGCGCGGACTTCTGGGCACACAGGGACCTGTTTCTTTTGGATGAACGGGGCAGGATCCGCATGGTGGCAGGCGTACCTCCGGTTTGTTTCTCCGCCGACGGGCAACTCTGGGGCAATCCTCTGTACGACTGGGGCAGACATGCCAAAACCGGCTATGACTGGTGGATCCGGCGCATCCGCAAGTGCACGGAGTTCTATGACGTGATCCGGATCGACCATTTCCGCGGTTTCGACGAGTACTTCGCGATTCCCGCCCAGAACACGAACGCCGCCCGGATCCGGGAGATGACAAGACTCTACGGGAGATAAATAACATAATTTCAGGGAAGCTGATGGTCAGGATAGTTAAACAGGAAAGCATAACCGCAGAATAAGACTATACAGGCGGCGGCTTCGCAGATTGCGGACCGGAAGAGAGAATCTTCCGGTCCGTTTTTCTTTTCTGCCGGAATAATCATAAAAACGAAGTCCATTGACAAAACAGGGCCTCCGGTTTTTTAAGTCCTGCGATCTGACGGCGATGCTGGTTAAGTTCTCAGAGAAGCTTTAAGGTACCGAAGGGCTCTGTGAAAGCTGTGGATCCGGAAAACACACTTTCCAGGCCGCGCGCCTTAGTAAACAACAATGTACACCCCTGAAATCTTTTTTAAGGGGAACGGCATCTGCACCTAATGTGATAATATATATGCAGATATTAGGAGGCCAATCTGCACATAATTGATTGTTTCTTTCTGAAAACAGGATTTTGCCGGCGGAAAACTCTTTTTTTCCTTTTTGGAACCGCATATTCAAATATGTATTGTAATCCGACATACAATTATGTAGAATAGTAATAAAAAAGGGGGTAGAGCTGATGGCTATTAAAAGTTCTAACGTGACGGCAAGAGTAGAGCCTG
>Ga0256404_1007975_pt1 | contig 16278 bp, 15 predicted proteins | sample RumenRJG_01DNA_FD_185990 | JGI IMG/M metagenome (GOLD analysis project Ga0256404, IMG submission 185990) | Bovine rumen microbial communities from Lethbridge, Alberta, Canada - RJG_01 | ecosystem: Host-associated > Mammals > Digestive system > Stomach > Rumen | place: Canada: Alberta | collected...
CGCAAAGGTAAGCAAAAAAAATAGTTTTAGCACGCTATCATATCAAGTTCTTTGGTTAGGCAGCGGCATCCGTCCGCCACGGACAATCCCCCTTGGGCCCAATGTCATCCAAAACGGCGACCCGCTAACTATTGTCGTGGATGATGCCGAAGTTACGATTGGCATTGACCTGCTCAATTCCAAGACTGGAATCAGAATTGAGGATGGTGACATGCAGAGATGGAAGAGTACCGCTAAGCGCGAGTGGGACAAATACACCTTTGGCGTGTATGGCTGTTGGATGACCGACGAGAATGGCGATCTAAGCTATGTGCCTGAGGAACAGTACACCGATGAGCTTTGGAACGAGCTGAAGACTCGCAGTAACATGCAGCACAGATAAAGAATACATTATATCAACAAAACAATTTTATATAAAATCAATATTATGCAAAAAGGTCCTATCTATTATCCTGAGTACGAACTGGTGGAGAAGCACCAGAACGGTGAATTCAACTGGGTTGACTACATCCGTCACCACAGTGAGGCATGGTGTGAAGAGTATGAGGCGTTCTGCAAGGAGCACGGCTACGACGAGGACAACGATGATGCTGCCCGCGAGTTTGTGGACAACAAAAATGGCGAACTTGAAAACGCCGTAGCCGAAGGCAACGCTTAGGCAATCGAATCTTAAACATTTATTCTAATGGCACTAAGGAAACAATTGAACCCACGTGAAATGGACTTGCAGCCGGAGATGCGCGACATTCTGTTGCGCAATGGCATGCAAGCCCATATCATCGCCAATGGAGACAACTACCAGTTAGCCGTGCAGGGTCACGACTCTCCGTTGCTTACCTATAACCTCACCGAGAAGCAGATGCTTGCCCTCACTGACTGGGGTACTAACACTGCCAACAAGAAAGCATGGAATGTCTTCACCAATATTGTCAGCGGGGATTTCTACATGCCCCGTAACTTCGTTCATGCACGCAATGCCAATGGTCGTGTCGCCATGGGACTCCACGGCTATCGAGTTGGGGACGGCGAGTATGGGCGTGGCATGTGGGGGCCTTCTATCCTTGGGTGGACTCCGCGCCAGCAGGACGGCATGCATCTGCGTAGGGTCGGTGGACAGGTCTTCTTTGCTGGTCCGATGATGGCAGAGCGTCCTGACCGTCGTTTGAAACCCGGTGAGTTGCAGAGCGGCGGCTATGGCTTCTACTACCGTGGCCAGCAACAGCCCCAGGCTCCCCAACAAGACGTGTTGCAGGACTTACAGTCCGTCATCACACCTATCCAGCAGCGTCCACGTAGCACAGAGCCTGCCAAGCCCTACAAGGAACTCATCACCTCCCCTGTCTATTTCTCCAATGAGAAATGGCAGGAGGTACTGTCCTCTCATGGCATTGTCATCGACCCTGATAAGAAGACGCTTACCATCCAATCCTCCTCCACAGATATGGATATGGTATATGACCTAAAGGACGAAGAACTGAAGATGCTCACCGACAACTCCGTCAAGAAGACACCCATCACCAAACGTTTAGAGACACTCAACAGCATTATTGGCGATGACTTCAAGGACAAGATAACGATGGACATGCTCAACAGTAAGGAGCGCATCAGCATCGCCCTAAAGCCAGAGGTACAGGCGCAACTCCAGCAGTCCCAACAGGAGCAGAACCAACAGATCAGTCGGCAGGCTGTCACCGTGCAGGACGACCTCTACAATAATGAAAATAGCGTAGATGGCCGAAACCTCGAACTGGAGAATGATCGTAAGGGATGGTATCGGGAGGGCAAGCATGGCAGGGAGGTGGAAGTAACGGGCATCACCGCCTACCGTACGGATGTCGATGGACAATACGTGATGACCGCACAAATCAATGGCCAGACCGTCAGTCATGAGATTACGCAGAAGCAGTATGACAAGTTCATGGCTCTCGATGACTACCACCGCATGAAGCTCTTTTCGTCCATCTTCAAAGAGGTAGATATGAAGACGCGTCCCGAAGCCCGCAGCAACCTTGGCTCGCAGATACTTGGTGCGCTGACCGCCGGTGCTGTCGTGGCAGGGGAAGTCGCCCATGGCTTCCATCGGCCGCCACCTCAAGGAGGTGACCTAACGATCATCAATGTCAACGGTCATGCGCCAAGACCATACTTCAAACCTGGTGTTGACTCGCCCAATGACATTGCAGCCCGCAATTTCGAGGCCATGGCGAACCATGTTGCCAACGAAATGAGAAATGGAAGGGGTCTTTGATGACAGGTAAGAAATGAAACAGAAAATAATAGATTCATGACTAACAACCCTGACAAGCCGTTCTCCGATAACGGCCGTGGTCGCCTGTCCTACGATGACTTTCTCCGCAAAGTTAGTATTCAGGATGTGCTGCAAGATGCTGGCTATCAGTTCTACCGACGAGACGGCTTGAAATATCCCTCGTTCATCCGCCTTGGCAGTGACGGCAGGAAGGTCCCAGGAGATAAGTTCATCGTCAACGCTGGTGGTTGGGGGTGTTTTCAGCCTCCTGAGCAAAAGGTCTATAATGTCATAAGCTTCATCAAGGAACATCCAGACCTTTTCAAGGACTATAAGCCGGGGATGGACAAAAACCTGCTTGTCAACCTCGTCTGTAACCGTCTGCTCAATCACCCCGTCTCCGAGGAGGAGTTGCGAACGGCTGTCCCTAATAGGAGCGTGAAGCCATTTCGGTTGTCTGACTACAAGTTGCAACATTTGGAGCCAACGGATAGAAACAGCCAGCGTGCTTTCGACCGTTTCTTTGGCTCGCGTGGTATTGACCATGACACTCAGATTATTTTCAAGGACTTCTTCATGCTTGCAACCAGGCAGAGGAAGGACGGTCTCTCCTTCGCCAATCTTTCTTTTCCGCTCTTCGTCCCCGAAAAGGATGCCGTTGTGGGACTGGAGGAACGTGGAAGAGAGCGAAAAGACGGCAAGAGCTATCGTGGCAAGGCTGAAGGAAGCAATGGGACAGAAGGCCTTTGGATAGTCAACCTCACTGATGGTCCTCTTAGCAAAGCTAAGACTGTGATGTGGTTTGAGAGTGCCTATGATGCCATGGCGCAGTTCCAATTAGACCGGTGCAAGGACTTCAAACCTTATAGTGTATATGTCTCCACTGGTGGAAATCCTACCATCATGCAGATTAGGGGAATGCTGTCTGCCACTCCCAAGGCAGAGCATTTCCTTGGCTTCGACAAGGATGTAGCCGGTAAGCAGTTCATTGCTAATTTCAGAAGCATCGCTGAAGATATGGGCATTGAGAAGGAAAGAGTGCGTCTTCATCAGCCCCTTGGTTACTACAAGGACTGGAATGATGCCCTGCTTGGAAAGAAGACCATGAGCCTGTCGGATGTCATCGCTGACTATGATTACCATGTTGAGACGGGAGACATCGAAGAAGAAACGTCAGAAAAAAGAAACACAGAAGGGTCTGTTGTCAAGCGCCTGGCTGAGGAAATCTCCAGAGACTGGAAATCAGCCACCGGCGGTGAGGCAGAACTGATTGAGCCCCGTGAGATGCCGAAAGGAATACACAGATAACAGCAAAGATAAAGCATGACCAACGAGATACCCCATACGAAAGCCATCACCTTGAGCCCGAACAGAAGACAATGGCTCGTTACATTTCTGCCACATATATTGCTGTCTGTGGCGGGCTATGTGTATGCCGGTATGGAAGAAATGCCTCTTGCCTCTATGGTTCTCGTTCTTTCCGTTCTTCTCTCAGTGTATCTTGCCTATCAGTTTGTATATCTGCGTAGCATCAGGTATCATGTGAACAGCCAGCAGCTTGTCACCACATTCGGGGTGTTCCATAGCGAGCGTAACTACATGGAACTTTACCGCATTGTGGACTTCTATGAGCACCAGTCCCTGCTGCAACGAGTCTGTGGATTGAAGACCCTCACCATCTTCTCCACAGACAAGAATTCTCCGGAGCTGAAACTTATCGGAGTGAGAGATTGCCTTGATGTTGTGGGCTACCTACGCCCCTTAGTGTTCTATAACCGCCAAAGAATGAGAATACATGAGTTTGCCAACTACTAATCTAATTCCCATGAAACGCACAATCATCTGCTGCCTGGCCTTCACCGCATTAAGTTGCGGTGAGGCCCGGGCGCAGGTTTCTGCGTCCAATCCTTCGGAATGGATCGCCTTGGCCGAGGGCAATGACCTTATCAACAAACAGATAAGCAAGCAGATGGGCGGGCAGTCCGCTACCGCGGCGTTGCAGAATACCATTGCTGCTGAGTTCAACCAGATACACAAATGGCAAGACAAGTACAATAGCTATTTGAAGACCGTCAATGGATTCGCCTCGTCCTTGAAGGCTGCCACCCATCTTTACAACGATGGTGTGCGCATCTTCATCACGCTGGGCAGACTCCGCAAAGCCATCAACAACAATGCCCAGGGCGCTTTGGCTACCATAAGTATGAATAACCTGTACCTTGAGACAGCCACTGAGCTTGTCTCTGTGTATAACCTTCTTAATGATGCCGTTGCCAAGGGTGGCAGTGAGAATATGATTACAGGTGCCGAGCGAAGTAAGACGCTGTGGGCCCTCAATGACAAGTTAAGTGCTTTTCAGAAGAAGCTCAACAAACTCTACCTCAGCATCCGTTACTACACTCTCACCGATGTTTGGAACAATGTGACTGCTGGCATGCTCGACCGTGACAACGGCACTATCGCCAGGGATGCCATGAGAAGGTGGAGGAGAGCTTCGCGCTATTAGTCACCGAGGTCAAGAACAACTAACATCTCTCACCGTCATAACTACCCATCACCATGAACAAAGTTCTTTCCCTCATTTTCCTCCTTACCCTATTAGGGGTACAAGCCCATGCTCAGAACGATCCCGTCCTGGCAGGGATGATAGCCAAGTTCACAGACAAGGCCGAGAAGGAGCTGAAGGCCCAGGAGAAAATTATGCTCATGCAGACCACCGGTCATATCTGGACCAAAGAAGAGATTTCTGCTACTACCGACCTGAACCGTGAGTTTAACAACTACCTTGACAGCTTCCGTTCTGTCGTGGTCTATGCCGCTGAGATATATGGTTTCTATCATGAGATAGACCGTATGGTGAACAACCTTGGTAGTTTTACCAAACAGTTGAAGGCTCATCCTGATAATGCCATGGCCGTTGCGCTTTCCGCGCGACGTAACAGTATCTATCGTGAGCTTATCATGCAGAGTGTGGATGTTGTAAACGACATCCGTCTGGTCTGCTTATCCGGCAACAAGATGACCGAAAAAGAGCGTATGGAAATTGTCTTTGCCATCCGTCCGAAGTTGAAAACGATGAACCACAAGTTGATGCGTCTTACCAAGGCAGTAAAGTATACCTCAATGAGTGATGTATGGCATGAGATAGACGAAGGATCTCGACCGGCACCAGCCAGTAAGAAGGAGATTATTGAACGTGCAAAGAGGGATTGGAGGCAGATGGGAAAGAATGTAAGACCTTAATATTGACGAATCAAGGAAACAAGAAGATGTAAAAGCAAGCAATTGACAAAGTAATTTTATATAAAATAAATACAACAACAAAATAATAAAGTAAGATTATGGGATTTTGGTCAGGATTAGCAAAAGGTGCCATGAATATGGCCAGGGGTGCGGGCGACCACGTATTCAAGCCCATCGGCAGGTCGGCGGTCAACAGTATTGCAAACCCTACAACTGCGATAAACAATGCCGCTAAGACCGCCAAGGCAGCAGCCTTGCCTGCAGCTGGTGGTTATATAGCGTGGCAGAACCTTGCCAACGACAAGAGTGCATTGGAGAGTGTGAAGGACGTTGTCGTTGGTGAGGACAAGAGTGCGGTGGAAGCTGTCAGTGATGTCGCTATCGGAGAGAAGAATACGGAACGTATCGCCGGTGCTATCGACAGCGTGGCCGGTGCCGCTGACAAGGTAAGCGAAAGCGCGGATGCTGTCAGTCAGGACACGGGAACCATCTCTAATGGTCTTGACGGCATCAGTAGTTTCTTTCGTAACATCTCCACCGGTGAGGGCGTGTTGGGTATGATTGGCAACCTCTTTAGTAACATCTTTAAGGGCAATGTGTCCGGCATGAGTATGTTCGGCATGGCTGCAGCCGCCTTTCTTACCTTCGGCCGTTTCGGATGGATGGGCAGGATAGCCGGAGCCTTGCTTGGCATGATGCTCATCGGTAATAATTCTACCGTGCATCAGGATATGGGAGGTGGCGGACAGAGCAACGACCTCGCCCAGGCAGAGGGAGAGAGTCAGTCACGTGGAATGCACAGATAATAAGTTTCAAAGCTAATAATCCTACTATGATAAAATATTCAGAAGAGATGATCCTCCACTCTCACAGCGGCTATTGTATGCCCTTTGAGGAGCCGGAAGGAAGAAATGTGGAGGTGACGTTGTTCTATGGCAATCAAAAGCATCCCAAGACCGGAAAGCAGTTCTTTCATAATGGTATTGATTTCTCCGCCAACCGATACATGCTCTATGCCGTTGCTGACGGCACTGTGTCTGGAGTTGGCAGTGATGCCGAGCGTGGAATCTATCAGACCATCCGTTATGGCAAGTATGAGGTGACCTACCGTCATCTTGCCAATGTCTTCGTCAACTTCGGTGAGACTGTAAAGGCAGGAAACGTGGTGTCGCTCAGTGGTGACATGATGCACATGGAAGTTAGGTTTGATGGCGAGCAGATGGATCCCATTGATTTCATCACCATGCTCTATGGCAATGTGAAAGCACTGGAGCAACGAGGCGTTGATGGAATGCCACAGTTCGAGTCTTTCGAGATGACAATCCCCACCCACTATGACAAAGACCAAAAGGAGGTAGAGCGACTGATGCTCCGTTGGCTGCCGTCGTATATGGAAGCCCTCTACCGTGGTACCTATATCACGCCGGAGCGCACGGAGCAGTCGTTGAGGAACATCTTCACCCTGGCAGGGACGAAGAACTACTTCTTTGAGACCATGCCGAGCATAGCCAATCCCCTTGGTATCGGCCCGAGATGCATGCCCATAGCGGCCAAGGTTCAGACGCTGTTGATAGGCGACTTCCTCAACTACCTTGCCCTCCGTCATAACATCTTCCTATCTTCGCTTGCCCCGGACGTAAAAAAAAAGTAATTGACCAGGCTTATGCCGAGAGCGGACTCATTGACCCACTTGCGGATTTTGACATCGACATCCAAAGCTTCGACATCCCCAGGCTCGTCACCGTCTATCCTGACAAGAGCGGCATCCGTTGGTGGACGAAATTGTGGATCAACAACCGCGAGGAAGGAGAGGCATCGGTGGAGATAACACGTGCGCTTGCCATTCGCTTCATGGCAGGGAATTTCGAGAAGGACTTGTGGCTGGAGGAATATTATCCCAAGCAGATGGAGGCTTACCACCAGGCCATTGAACAAACGAGGATGCAGTTGATGGGAATGTAGAAGAGCTTAGAGGAAAGGCACAACGATGAAAAACACTACACGATTCGCAGAGCTGGAATATGCTCTTCAGAAATATTTCGATGGCAAGGTGGCGCAGGTGATGAAGTCTGTAAAGGATGACCTCGGCAACAAACAAGCCGAAGAGTATCGGTCTGCCCAACGGAGTCTTGGTGGCATTCTTTCCATGGCCAACTTTGACAAAGCTGGCGACACCACCATGGCAAGGCTCCGTGGCACGGGAAAGTGGAACAGCAAGACCGTCGAGGACTATGTTGCGATGTGCCGTCAGAAGCTGCATAATGACAAATCCTTCCAGTGTGACCTTATCACCCTTGCCGCCGAGTGGCGCAATGCCGTAGTAGCGAAAATAGGCAGGGCGCGATATGACCAGCTGTCCCGTCAGTTGGGTGGTGACCTTGCCTATGCCTATGTCGGCACGAGGATGGATGACTTGATGATTGAGCAGCTTGTGAAAGACCACATGCCTAAGTCGATCGCTGAGTACATTATCCGGAAGGCCGCGCAAGGCAGTATCTGGGGACTGGAGCAGGAACTCACCAAATCTCCCCTTGCAAGGGAGATAGAGGCACGGGGAGAGAAAGCCTTCAGACCCGGAAAAGGAGCCAAAGTCGCAGGAAAGGTCGGTTCCTCTGCTGTCGATGCGGTCACTATGGGCGTGGGCAGCTGGAGAGGACTGGCCAAGTTCATAGGTGCGGATGCCCTCATCGGCTCCCTTTTCAAGGGTCAGCCCACCGTGGCACAGAAGGAGCAGGTCATGGAAACCGTCATTAGTAAGGCCGTTTTTGACAGCAATGCCAATGTCTTCACTGGTTTCCGCAAGCAGGCTACTCAACTGCAGAACAAGGACAATCCGTACCTCTCTTCCCTCAATTCCAAGCTGAACAGTAAAATCGTAATACCCCAAAAGCCGTTTATGGACATCAACTTATTGGACGCAACCAAGAGAAATTGGTTTCCTTCCGTACTACTAGGTTCAAACAAACCAGCCCCACGTACAGGCAAATACAAGGATGTGCCGATTATCGTAGCTCCTGGGCAGGAGGATGCCTATTTGGAGGCAAAGGCTAAGGCGGAAGCTCAAAGAAAGGCCGAGGAAGCCAAGGATCAAGCTGCCGCAAAAGCGAAAGCGGCGGAAGCAGAGGCGGCAAGAGCAAAAGAGGACAAAACTCAGAATGAGGCGCAGTCCGTGAACAATCCAAATGAGGGAGAAAGGCAACAGAACACCAATAACGGGAACAATGATTCAGACCTTACAAAATCAGCCTCTAACGGTTGGGAACAGTTACTGCAAGCATCCGGACTTAATGGAATGGGAAGTACCATGGCAAACCTCGGATATGTGGTGTCCATGCTTCCCGATGTCCTCATAGGTATGCTGACGGGCAACACGAAGACACTGGGCTTGAAGAACACAATGATGCCACTGGCCTCCATCCTGCTCGGCATGTTTGTAAGAAATCCCATCCTAAAGCTTGCCCTCATCGGCTTTGGAGGAGCGAACCTACTCAACAAGGCAGGAAAAGAGAGCATCGGATGGCAGCACCAACAGACGGAGCAGGGACTGCAACAGGCTCGGAACAGCAACTATGCACAACCCCGGTATAGGCAGTACGCCGACGAGGAGCTCAATCCTCGCATCACCAATCCTATGTTGCAGGGCACAACCCTCATCGCCAACATCGACAAGGTACCCTGTAATATTCAGTTGACCGATAATGTGGTCGCCGCCTATCAAGCAGGAGCTCTGCCACTCAACACCCTCGCTAATGCAGTCCTTGCCAAATACGATGCCCAGCACCTTGCCGCACAAAGGCAATATGGTGAGGTGGAACAGCAAGCAAGACAACTCAATCAGATTGAGACTGTCCACCGATCAAGATAAGAAGAACAGAATGCAAGAATGATGGAGGCTGACACGTGCTTGCCAACTTGCGACCACGTGCTTACCAATATGCGACCACGTGGTCTCCAACTTGCCACCACGTGTCAGCAAACAAGAAATCCGTCAGATTATGCCATGAAATCAAGGAATAACACAACCCTCTAATTATAAATTACATCATGCAAGAGAAAAACACACAAGAAAAGGCTGCAGCCGAGCGACAGGTTCAACTTCTCGCTACCGCATTGGAACAAGCCAAGGAGAATGGAGGCGTATGGCTCAATCCTAACGGCAAGCGTGCCCCGGCACTGCACCGCAAGGAGATTGGCATTAGCGGCTTCAATGCTCTCGTACTCGGACTGCATTCCGATAGCAACAAGTACGACACAAATCTCTACACGTTCTACTCCGATGCCCGCAAGCTCAACTCTCCCGTGCGCGGCAATGAGCGTGGCGTGCCCTTCAACTGGTACAACTGGAGCAAGTATGTCAATCGTAACAATCCTGATGATACCATCTCACGTCAGGACTACCTGAAACTTCCCACGGAGGAACAGAAGCAGTACAAAGGTGTGCGTCAGCGCGAGACCCGTTGGATGTTCAATGTGCAGCAGACCATCCTGCCGATGGCCGAGCCCGACCGTTACGAGCGTCTCAAGTCACATTATGGTAGCATGGAAGCGAGGAAATCTCCCGATGTGGCTGATGACGTTGACCTTCACAACGAGGTAAACGAGTTTCAGAAGAAGATGAGAGCCAATCTCGTTGACATCCGACGCGACGGTAGCGCTCTGTCATACTATGACCCGTCGAAGAACGTCGTTCACTTGGCCGACCGCGAGACGTTTGCTGATTACCCCAAGTTCGTACAGGAGATGATGCGTATGGTGACTGCCGCAACCGGTCATCAGCAACGGCTGGCACGTGAGGGGATTCCTTTCAAGGAAGGAGCAGAGACTAACAGGGATGCCGTCGTGCAGGAGAAACTTGTTGAGGAGCTCGTATCTGGTGTAAAGATGCAAGAGTTGGGTCTTCCTGCCGCGCTCAGTAAGGACGGCATGGACATGGTGGATGACTGGGTACGTGAACTCAAGGAAAATCCCAAGCTCATCGACATTGTGGAGCGTGATGTGAACAAAGCTCTCGATGTTATGCGCAGGGCAGAGAACGGAAAGGTGGAGATGGCCTCCAAGGTCAATGCCAGACAGACCGAGGAGTATAAAGGAGAAATCCCCAAACACTACTATATCGCAGAAGAGATTGGCAAACATCCTGACAGAGACACCAAGATGGCCGTCATCGTCCGTGACAAGGCGGCGAAGGTTGCCGAAGTCATTCTCCCCGCCGGTGCCAGTCTTGAGCGCAACAACGAGGTGCCGGGCATGAGTAAAGAGCGCTTCCGCAAGGCTCTGGAAAAACAGGGTTTTGAAACGGTTAAGTTCTTCAATTCCGGGGGCTCTCTTGGTTACCGTCCCGATGATGCCTACTTCTCTGGCAAGGAGGTCAGCGTAGAAAAACTGAAGAACTGGGAGTTGCAGCCGTTCTCCAAGCTCGACGTGAGCAAGGCTGTGGTACAGGCCGGTCAGATGGAGTATGACCGCGTACAGATGGTGCAGGACGACAACAAGCGATGGGCGCTTTTCGTCAAGCCGGAGGGTAAGGAGGCATTCTCCGTCTATCCCGACAAGGCGGACATCAACCGCTTCTTCACAACCTTGAAGCAAAGTCAGTCCACCATCGATGACGTGCGTTTGGAACTCGCCAATAAGTACTATGCCATGACTGAGGCTAAGCCGGAACTTAAAGTAGATCTCTTCGGCAATGGCCACACCTCCGAGGTTGACTTGAATCGCATTCAGAAAGTGTCGCTCTTCAAGAGCAAAAGCGATGTCATTCTTTGTGCAGCCTCTATCGAGGGAGCTGGTAAACTGGAGCCAAAGGTGGTCACGCCCCAGCAGTGGCAGCGCATGTGGCTTGCTGAGAACAAGGACGAGTACAAGAAGAACCTTGCAGCCAAACTCTGGGCCGACGTGCTGACGCAGACACGCAGCAATGAGGTTGTCAAGGACAATCATGCTGAGGAGAAAGCTGCCTTGGACAAAACTGCCGAGGAAAAGCCAAAAGAAGAGAAGCCCGAGACAGTCAAGGAGCAAATGCCCAAGAATGGACAGGATGTCAACGAGAAGAAGAATGACGAGAAAAAGACTGAGCAGGAGAAACCAGAGTTGTCTCCTATTCTCAAGCATTTCTTCGACTTGAAAAAACGCCACCCAGATGCCTTGCTCCTCTTCCGCGCCGGTGACTTCTACGAGACATACAAGGAGGATGCAGAAAAGGCATCAGAAGTATTGGGCATCACCCTGACCAAGAATCCGAAAACGAAAGATGACAAGGGCAAGCCGCTGGCATTGGCCGGATTCCCATACCATGCGCTCGATACTTATCTCCCGAAACTTATCCGTGCGGGATTGCGAGTGGCTATCTGTGACCAACCCGTCCAACCAAAACAGACTGTTAGGTCGGGTGTCCGCGAAATGGTCACTCCCGGTCCCTCTATTGAAAAAGCATCCAATGGCAATGCGCCAAGTCAGACCAACGAGGAAAAGCAATCGTCACCTCAGCAACAAGAGAATAAAGAAGAACAGTCTCACGGACTGAAACGATAATTGACTATGGGTAAGAACGCAGAATACGCAGAACAATACAAGACTGTCGCCATGGAACAGATGCGGAGATACGGCATTCCCGCATCTGTCACCCTGGCTCAGGGCATCTTGGAAAGCAGCAACGGGCAGAGTGAGCTGTCGCAGCTGGGCAACAACCACTTTGGCATCAAGGCTACCAAGGGGTGGCTGGCGGCTGGTGGCGATTATCTTGTCTATACCGATGACCGTCCCAACGAGAAGTTTTGCAAGTACGACTCCGTGACTGCTTCCTATGAGCACCACTCCCAGTTCCTCGCTCAGAACAGTCGCTATGCACGGTGCTTCAAGCTCTCGCCCGATGACTACAAGGGCTGGACGGAAGGAATCGCCCGTGCCGGTTATGCCTCCGGCAATTCGTATGCGAAGAACCTGCAAGCCATCATCGAGGCCAACGGACTCGACAAGTATGACAAGCAGGTGATGCAAGAGATGCGTGCGGAGGGACGAAAGTTCGGTGTGGAGAGTAATCCGCTGCAAGGTCAACAAACGGGCAATATTTCCAACACCCAAGCTTATGAGTCTCAAGGTAGCGGTCTTCCAACTGGCGAGTATTCCTTCCCTGTGAAGAGAGAAGAGTTTCTCTTCATCACCTCACCTTTCGGTATGCGCACCGATCCTATGGGAAGTGGCAAGCAACAGATGCACAAGGGTATCGACATCAAGACCAAGAGCGATGCCGTATTGGCCACGGAGAATGGTGGCAAGGTCGTGGATGTCAACCATAGTGCCAACACTGCAGGCGGCCGGTCTGTCACCGTGGAGTATCAAAGAAATGACGGCAGCAAGGTGCAAAATACCTACATGCACCTTTCAAGCATCAATGTCGAGAAGGGCGACACTGTGTTTGCCGGTCAAAGCCTTGGCGTGTCTGGCAATACGGGCACACGAACCACAGGTGAGCATCTCCATTTTGGTGTCAAGACTATCTCGGCAGATGGCAAGAGCCGCGATGTGGATCCAACTGCTTATCTGGCAGAAATTGGGCAGAAGGGCAATATCCAGTTGCAAGCGTTGCATAACGGCAATGACCTTCTGGCAAAGTATAAAACCAGTCTGACTGCTTCCAATGCCGTTGCCAACGCGAACCTCTCAGGCGTGGATGCCTCCATGTCACCCGATGCCTGGATGAAAAAACTTCTCTCCTCAGAGGATAGTGGTGTGCAGATGGACGGTACTGATCCAATCGTCAACATGGCCATGACTATGTTCTCCTCTCTCATGTTACTGGCTACTCAAATCGATGCCAAGAGCGAGGAAGAGCAGAAGAGCCGTATCTCTGAAGCCATGGACAAACGTCAGATTGATCTCAGCACCATGGTAAAGGGCATGAAGGAATGCAGGCTTACCATCGGTCATGATGGGCGGGCTACGCTCTCTGCTGACAACGGCAGTACCAAGGTCACCCGTGACCTATCCAATGCGGAGATGTCTCGTTTGCAGACTATTCTTGGAGCAGACAATCTCACCGACGAGGGCAAGAAAATCCGCATAGCAGGACTCGTCAATGGCATTGTCATCTCCCAGCAGGTGTCGCAGAACTACGAAAATATCGAGCAGAGAGGACAGCAGCAGGAACAGAGTGTCAAGAGATAGTTGCTCCTTGAAGAAACCAAGACCATGGATATTACCCAAATGTGGTAATGAGTACAAGCAATAACTATTAACCCAATACTGAATTATGATTAAATGCGATGTAACCATCTGCGGTACTGTCAGCAAGGCTGCGCAGGTACGCAACAACAAGGACGGCAAGCCATTCACCACCTTTGGCGTGGCTGTTGTCATCCTCAATCCGCAAGGTATCAACAAGACCGTTGAGATCAGTGTCATAAAGGATGGAGCGGAGAATACCACGGACTATGTGGCGGGCAACCGCATCGAGATGACTGGAACACTCATGTTCCGCAAGCGTGAGGACACCCTTTACTTCAATTTTTCTGCCCAAACCGTCCACCTCACCCCGACATCTACAGAGGATGCTATCAAGGGCGAACTGACAATGAAGGGCACTTCGGGTAAGAACATTGAACAGAAGCAGACCAAGACCGGCAAGACTATGCTCATCTTCTCTGCCTACAGTGGCGAGAAAATAGATAAAGGTTTTGCTTTCACCTGGGTTCGTTTCGTTCAGTTCGGTGCCACTCGTCCCGACTGGCTCCAGCCCAAGGCTACGCTTGAGGCAAAGGGTGAGTTAGAGTTGTCGCTCTATAACGACCGTCTGAGTATCGGCTGTAAGCTGTCTGACCTTCAGCCTTGGCAGAAGCCACAGTATGTTCCCCGAGAAGCTCAGGTGAAACAGAGCAGCTCTTCTGATGACTGCCCATTCTAACCTCACTTCCCTTATCTATTCATATTAATCCCCAACAACACCTTTAATCTATGCCAAGAAAAAACTACAACACCGATGGTCCCAATGCAGAAGACCGTGCTTGGGCTGCGTTCACCGGCATGATGATTCAGCACATTAAGGAAATCCAAAAGGACTGGAAAAAGCCTTGGTTTTCCGAGACTGCCTCAAAGTGGCCGAAGAACATGTCTGGAAGAGAGTACAACGGTATGAACGCAATCATGTTGATGCTTCAATCAGAGAAGCAGGGCTACACCACTCCCGTATGGGCAACCTTTGACCGGGTAGCAGGTCTGAACTTCGTTAAAGGCAACGACGGCAAACGGCAACGCAAGTTGGATGACAACGGCCAGCCATTGCCTCTCGTCTCCATCAACAAGGGCGAGAAATCCACTCCCGTCTTCATCACGACGTTCACAGTGGTCAACAAGGAGACCAGGGAGAGGATCAAGTACGATGACTATAAGCAGATGGCACAGGAGGAGCGCGCGAAGTACAATGTCTATCCTAAGCTGCAGGTCTATAATGTCTTCAACGTGGCCGCACAGACCAATCTCCAGGAGTCGCGTCCCGAGCTCTATGCTAAGATAGTGCAGGAAAACCAGTCTCCAAGACGTGAAGCTGGCGAGACTACTACCTTCGAGCCGTTAGACAAGATGATCAGTGGTAACCTTTGGTTCTGTCCTGTTAAGGAAGTGGAGGGGGATAATTGCTACTATTCGGTGTCCAAGGATGAGATCGTCTTGCCCCCTCGTGCCACCTTTGTAGATGGGGAAAGCTTCGCTGGTAATTTCTTTCACGAGGCAACCCACAGCTTAGGCAGTGAACACCGGTTGAACCGCCTCGCAGGTGCAAAATTCGGCTCCAAGGATTACGCAGTCGAAGAGCTTATCGCCGAGATGACAGCCGCTGCCGTCTCCAGTCGTTATGGCATGACCAAGCATGTCAAGGAGGATTCTGCGGCCTATCTCAAATCTTGGCTCAAGAGCCTCAATGAGTCTCCCGAGTTCATCAAGACTGTCCTCACCGATGTGAGAAAAGCAGCCAGTGTGATGACCCAGCGCATCGACAAGATTCAAGTTGCCATCGATGAGGGTAAGGAACTCCACAAAGAGGACTTCCCTGATTTTGAGAAAACCAAGCCCTTGGCTCAATCCCTAAAAGATGAGATGGCAGCCAAGTATGCTGGACAGCAGTCTGACAAGGATGTTGCAGAAGGTGTCCCGTCTGAAGTTCTCTCCAATGACCAGGAGGAACAATCATCAAGAGGCTGGCGCAGATAGTAGCATTTTTTACCAAGGGCCTCACAACAATCCAAAGCGAGGCCCTTTCCAAAAGGAACTTGATTGTTTTGGTAAACAGTCCATAAAGAGTTTTTGCATTTGCTGATGGGAAGATAGCCTTATGCAAATCAGTCTTCACTAGCATCAAAAATGAGAGGACTATATTCTATTTCGTCTTCTGGATCGGCATTCCATTCCTCCCAATGATCTTGGAAATAATCTGGCTCATCCTCAGGACTGTCAACTTCATATACATCATTGCTCTCTAAACTGACAGAATCATTTGGGAAAATAATGTTATTATTCTTGGTGGATACACTTCTTTGTCCGTCCTTATACAAGACTTCATCCTTATGCTCAGAACCGGCAAATATTATGCATCCACCAAGAATTATCAAGATAAGTGCAGTAACTATGTTTTCAGAACTAATATTTTTAAAGCCCTATAGTTACATTATTCCACCTTAATTCCGCAACTAAGTGCATAGTTTGTTGTTAATCTTTTTTATAAGTCTCTGAGGAGCAATAAGTTCCTCAGAGTTTTGTCATGTGCAGAATTTTCACTAATTTTATGGTGCAAAAACAAA
>Ga0256404_1007976_pt1 | contig 16276 bp, 13 predicted proteins | sample RumenRJG_01DNA_FD_185990 | JGI IMG/M metagenome (GOLD analysis project Ga0256404, IMG submission 185990) | Bovine rumen microbial communities from Lethbridge, Alberta, Canada - RJG_01 | ecosystem: Host-associated > Mammals > Digestive system > Stomach > Rumen | place: Canada: Alberta | collected...
GGCCGGATGGTAGCAGGTATGCCGACCGCGGGCAATCAAAGCCAGTAGGATGCATACCTGCTTTCAACTCTTCTTGCACCGCCACTGCATAGCATAGACACCGTACAGTTCGCAAGGAGAACATGCCGGAGGACTTGGTTGTGGGCAAAATGGCGCCGGACTTTTTCGAGCGATATGTGCGTTAGTGCGGGCCGGCAGGCTTAAGCTGCGCAAGTCCGAAGAGGACAATTTTCTCCTTTGCGCGGCGACGATGGGGATTGTTTTAGGAACAGCTATTAGAGTGTCGTGTGCTCCGGGAAATATCCATTCCGCACCGTTGTCGATTGTGGGAGCGGCAATGTCTGCGGATTTCCGCTATCGAGAAACTTGCCAATGGCCCCTTCGAGATTTGGATGAGACTTCTCGAGAGCTGGCGGGGGACGTTGGCATCGAGGTCGCCTCCGTATTCGTGCAGGGGATGGAGCGTATTGCTAGCCCCACAAGGCTTGTCTCCGAAATCGATGCGAACAATGAGCCCAACCAGAGATTGTCCAGATGGTTAGGGTTTGTGCTTGTGGGCGAACCTGCATGCAAGGACCCGAGGTTCATTGACATACTTGAGGAATCGAGGCTCTACCCCATAGACGAGCACTTGCAGAAGATTTAGACATGGAGCCTAGGATACTCTTAAGCAGCCTTCCGCTTGTATCTGAGAAGCTGGGGAAGGTGGTCTAACCCCTTGCAGCCAGTCAGTCACCAAATATTGGGCTGGATTAACCACTGATTACCGGCAACCCATGGACAGAAGCTATTAAACACAACGGTCCCCATGGCGCGCACAGGTCCGCGGTACATGCGCGCTAAGCGCACTAAGCGTATACCCTAAACAGCTTTGGCTGCGCTGTGGCTTACCTTCGACGGACGGAATGCTTCCGACCCAGCGGATAGGCATGGCGGCATAGGGAGGTCCTTTCCTCTAATGTTGTTTCAATTGCAGCTGTTCACGTCAATTCCGTGTTATAGCATGCTGCGTCCGAGAACCTACCTCCATGACCTGCACGACGTCAACGATGCTAGAATATGACATTAGTTCCCTTCGCTCATGCAGGCTTCGCTGGTCTGTTGGTGCTTTTTTGAAAAGGTGAGGTTATGGATTCGGATGTCATTCGGCTCGACCCTGAACCGAGCATTCTAATCGAGAGCCTTCGTGACATCGGATACTCCTTCAATAGCGCCCTTGCCGACATCGTTGACAATTCCATTACTGCGAACGCCTCCAATATCAGAATCCTCGCCATTCCTGATACAGAGTTCAGGATTGCCATCATTGATGATGGCGAGGGTCTCAGCAGGGACGAGTTGAGAAAGGCGATGAGGATCGGCTCAAATAATCCGCGGAAGAGGCGCGCGCTGAATGACCTTGGTCGCTTCGGGCTTGGCCTCAAAACTGCATCGTTTTCTCAATGTAGACGACTCACTGTCGTCTCAAGGAGGGGGGATGGAGTTGCCGCCTTCACTTGGGATCTCGACCTCGTTGTCGAACGGAATTCTTGGAACGTGATAGAGCGCGCTGATTGCAATGGGGTGCCGTTTTTCAGCGAGCTGGGTGATTCGGGCACCCTTGTTCTATGGGAGAAGCTGGACCGACTGACCGGGGAACGGGGTTCGGGAAAAGTAGACTACACGCGCATTATCAGCGAAGCGCAGGACTATCTCTCATTAGTCTTCCATCGTTATTTGGCTGGAGAGCGTGGTCTCAGCAGAATCTCCATCCAAGTAAATAATCTCTATCTTGATCCAATTGATCCTTTCAATACGAAGAGCAGAGCGACGCAAGCTTCTCCCGTAGAGCAGATTTGTCCTAACGTTACCATGCAGGCTTTCACTCTTCCGCATCGGTCGCATTACGACTCGCAGCAAGAGTATGAGCGCTATGGCTTGTCCGGAGGTTACCTTAAAAGTCAAGGTATCTACCTCTATCGTGCCAAGAGGCTCATCGTATATGGGACTTGGTTTGGGCTTGCAAAGAAGACCGCCCTCACGCAGCTCACGCGGGTCAAGATAGACATTGACGTCAATCAGGACGAGGCGTGGAAGATTGACGTCAAGAAGGTTTCTGCCCAGCTCCCCGAGGTCGTAAGATCGCGCGTTAAATCGCTTATCACCACTATTGGTGCCCCTTCCAAAAAGACCTACAGAAGGCGTGCTGCGAGGCTTACAAGCTCTAACGCATATCCTGCTTGGGATGTAATCCAAGATGGGAAGAAAAGGGTGTACCGAATTAACCGAAAGCATCCCGTTATTGCAAGTTTGATGGACTCCCTCGATTCAGCGGATGCCCAAGGTCTTGATACCGTGCTTTCGCTAATAGAGTCCTCCCTTCCAACGGAGTCGCTTTTCTATGACTTCGCTAACAACGAAGACAAGGTGACGCTGCCAACTCTCCAAGACGATGCATTTAACAATGCGGCTAAGACATTCTTTTCATCGCTAAAGCAATCGGGTCAAAATGACGAAACGATTCTTTCAATAATGCGCAGCGCCGAGCCTTTTCAGTCGCAATGGCAGGAGACGCTTGACGCCCTCGGTATCCAGGAGCAGTGATGAAATTGGCCAGAAACGAGTTCATTGACCAAATCGACAATGCCGTGCGCCAGCATTTTGCTGATCGTGATGAGGTTCCAAATGAAGATGAAGTGCGGGAGATGTACAAGCAGCTTTACGACGCATTCTCTGCTGTTCCCACGTACAAAGGCTTGGCTGGCGACCGAGAAGAGATTGTGAAAGCCCTCGTTCGTCAGTACTGTTCGGAGCTCTCCATTACAAAGAAGTTCGGGTTTGCCTTCAAGGACGATGAGGCTAAGCCTTGGCTCAACGAGGCGGAAGACGAAATCGAGGGCCGCAATCACTGGTTCTATTGGAACCGCTACAAAAAGTACCTACTGCGCGACAAGAAGTGGGCCCGTAGCACCGTTCGCACAATAGAGAGGGATACTTGGAATATACTTGACCTTATGGCGAACCCCACCATTGAAGCCGGCTTCGAGCGCAGGGGGCTTGTGGTCGCATCCGTCCAGTCCGGTAAAACTGCCAATTACATTGGTTTGATATGTCGAGCAGCAGACGCCGGATACAAAATAATCATTGTGATGGCGGGCGTCCACAACGTGCTTCGGAACCAGACGCAAGCTCGACTCGAAGATGGCTTCACCGGCTTCAATATCGTCGAACAGAATAGTATAGAGGCCGTCGGTGTTGGAAAGGACAATGGGTCCCGGCGGCCTATTGCCTGCACTTCAAGAGAAGCCGACTTCAATAAGAAGCGTGCCAGTGCCCTGAAGGGCATACAAACCGCTCACACCAACGAGCCGTGGCTGTTTGTAATCAAGAAGAACAGCAACTCCCTCAAGCAAGTCTATGAGTGGCTGAGAGACAACGCTCAGCCAGATGACCAGCTTCTCCTTATCGATGATGAGGCTGACAATGCCTCCATCAACGGGAAGTACAGGCGCGAGAAGCGCGAAGACGAGCCCACCCGTATCAATGGGCAAATCCGTAACATTCTGAACTACTTCACGAGAAAGTGTTACGTGGGCTATACCGCGACTCCCTACGCTAACATACTCATCGATCCCGCTGTCGATACAGATGAGTTCGGAAAGGATCTCTTCCCATGCAGTTTCATCTACACCTTGGAGGAGTCTTCCGACTACTTTGGTGCAGAGAAGGTTTTCGGTGACTATGAAGACAATAGCCCCAAGTATCTGAGGTTTATAGACGACATCGATCTCGTCTTGCCGCCGAAGCACAAGAGTGACTATCAAGTGAACGCGATACCCGAATCGCTTAAGGAGGCCATCAGGACCTTCCTGCTCGCCACGACGATTCGGTCGCTCCGCGGCGACAGCGGCGCGCATTCTACGATGATGATTAATGTCTCGCCTTACAAGCAGCCTCAGAAGTCCGTAGCTTGGGAAGTCGACGATTACCTCAAGCAACTGAAGAACGCCATCAAAGCCTTTGGCTCTCTTGATACGCAGCGAGCTATTAACGCTTCTGGGGACCTGCAGCTCCTTCATGGTACTTGGATGAACGAGTACTCACATTCTGCCGGTTTTACCTGGAGGCAGATACAGTCTGCTCTATACGACGCGGTGAGAACCGTACATGTGATTAGCATTAATACTGATTCGACTGAATCCTTGGAATACGACCTTCACACGGAGCATGTGATAGCAGTCGGCGGCTACCGACTTTCCCGAGGTCTTACGCTCGAAGGCCTCGTGGTTTCTTACTATTCACGAAACGCCAAGGCCTATGATGCCCTCATGCAGATGGCGCGCTGGTTCGGATACCGGCCAGGCTATGAGGACCTGTGCCGTGTTTGGATGTCCGAGAAGGCGGCGGGATGGTACAAGTTCGTAGCAGACTCTACCGTTGACCTTTTTGATGAGCTGAGGAATATGCGTCAAGTCCAGCGCACTCCTAAGAATTACGGACTGAGAATACGGCAGAGCCCCGATTCTCTCATCGTGACAGCCAGAAACAAGATGGGAACGGGAACCAAGCTCTCTGCGCCAATTGACCTCAACAACGGCTTTGTCGAAACGATTGCGTTCGACCGCAGAAGCGAGGCAATCCAAGAGAACAAGCGCGCTGTGAATCAGCTCCTGTCTTCCATCTCTGGCTACAGAGTCGCCGACAACGATGTGTTCTATCGGCATGTGCCCCCTTCCTTTATTACCGAATTCATCGACCTCTACATCAACGAGGATGCACGTTCACCGAAGTCCCAAAGCAAGCCAGTGCTCAACTACATCGACGATCGGATGCTTGATGGCGAACTTGGAGAATGGGATGTCCTCGTTGCCGGAGGAGATGGAGATGAGGTCCAGCTTTCACCCGACGTAATCGTCAAGAGGGAGATTCGTTATCCAGGAAGCGACACCTCAGCCGATTGCCTCGTCGTTGGTGAAAAGCATCGCCTCGCAAGTCGCGGCGTCGAAAAGAAGGGGCTTGATTCGAAGGAGATGGAAGCGGCTGAGGCAGACTTCCATAGCGATCATGATGACAAAACCAACACATCTGATCGCTATTACAGGAGACGTCGCACATACCCACTGCTCATCATCCACCCCGTCGTCATGAAGTACACGCAGCGACAGGCCAACAGGAGGATTGGAAGGGGCGCCGCTAAGCCCGAGGCGGGCAACTGGCCCTCTTGGGATTATGAAGAAGAGGCGTTTGGCTGGAGCATCAGCTTCCCCTACACGGAGAAGCAAACGAAGCCCGTCGAATACATCTTTAACCAAGTCGCCATCGACAATCTTACTGCGGACTACGAAGAGGACAGCGACGATGACTTCGAAGACGACTAAATATCCGTGGAGCGACCTAGTGATTCCCTCAGAAATGGGAGAATATACTGCTCGCCTTGCCCCTGACGAAAACAACCCCAAGCATCGAAGGGTCTACTGGGCAATTGCCTGGAATGGACATCCAGCTTTGCTCGTCGAGTATGCCTGCAAGCCATGGAAACCCATCGACCTACCAAGCTTCAAGAACATCGATGTCTTCGACTACCGCGACGAGAGCAGTATCGTCATCGAGCTCCTTGACATGGACGTGCAGGATATCTTTCTCAAGGTTGGGGCTGATATCATCTCATCCTTGCAAGACGTAAGTGAGGAAGCATGTCGCAGGGCATGCGTCCTTCGGCTTGAGAGGTGGAGTTCCCTTCTCCGTCCATCGAGGAAGAGGCTCACTTCTGAGGCTCAGAAGGGGCTCATCGCCGAGCTGCATTTCCTTAAAAAAGACTCCTTGGCCGTACATGGAGATGGAGCCGCCTTGAACGGGTGGACTGGGCCTGAGGCGGGACCAAGGGACTTTGCCTATGGGCAGGTGTTCATAGAGGTCAAGTCGAAACGTAGCTCAGCCAATCCAAACATCGTCATTACCTCGGAAGAGCAGCTGAACGTCAACCCATCCGAACGGCTTTTCCTGTACGTCGAGGAGATCAACAGCACGGCAAGCGATGACGAGCATGGTTTTACTGTCACCGATGTGGTGAACGCCACCAGGGAGTCCATCCGGTCCCCCCTTCAAATAGCAACCTTTGACAGCAAACTCGCAAACGTCGGCTACTTCGACGAGGACGATTACTCTGACGAAAAATGGAGCGAAGGAAATGTCTACTACTATGCTGTTGTCGATGATTTTCCTAAGATCGACTCTCGGTCCTGCAAGCCTGGCGTAAACCGGGTTGCGTATCAAATCGACCTTGATTACTGTGAAGACTATTTAGTTGACAGGTCGACTGTAATAGGAGCGATGGAATAAGGTATGAGCACGCCCGAAGAATTCTACGAGGAGCTGTTCCAAGACATTAAGACCACTGCGGACGCCTACGGCGTCTACCTCGAGGATGCCTTCTTCGATACCGTGACTGACTACCTCATTGATGCTGGGGAATTCGATGAAGCCGAGCGCGCCTTCTACCGGCCCGAACGGGGTGGAATCAGAGTGGATGGTTATTGCGGCGATCCCCTTGATTCCGCGCTCGGGCAAGGCGAGGGACAGGCGACACTTGGGCTTATTACTCTTGATTTCAACCAAAACACAGAGCTCACGACGCTGACCAACTCCGAGATGGAGACTGATTTCAGGCGACTTCAGAAGTTTCTCAGCAGTTCGCTCGAAGCCCGTTTCAGGAATTCCCTCGAACCGACCGACCCTGGATTCGGCTTGGCGGATCTCATCAGTGCTCGGTGGGACAAGATATCTCGCGTCAAACTATATCTACTTACTAACAAGAAACTGAGTTCGAGAATAACCGGGAAAGGCGTGGCTGATTTCGAGGGTCGCGAAATCATATACAACGTTTGGGACATTGTCCGCTTCGGCAACCTAATATCATCTGGGCGTGAGAGAGAGCGCTTAACGGTAAACTTCAACGAGCTTCCGAATGGTGCATTGAGGGCTCTTTTGGCTAGTAGGCCGAACGACAAGAACCAAGTCTACCTTGCAGCTGTTCCCGGCTTGGACCTTGCCTGTATCTACGACCGTTGGGGTGCCAGACTCCTTGAGCAGAACGTACGCGTCTTCCTACAGGCCCGCAGTAAGGTCAACAAGGGTATACGACGTACCCTCGAAAATGAGCCCGAGCTTTTTTTCTCCTTCAACAATGGCATCACAGCAACAGCGGAAGCTATCACGACTGAAACAAGAGATGAGGGTCTCGTCATCACTAGCCTCGATAATCTCCAAATCGTCAACGGTGGGCAGACCACAGCTTCCGTGTATTCCGCGTATAAGTCAAAGCATGACCTGAGCAAGGTCTTCGTCCAGATGAAACTGAGTGTCGTCAGTCCGAACGTTGCGAAGGAGCTTGTTCCACGCATCTCTGAATATGCAAATAGTCAGAATAAGGTCTCCGCCGCAGACTTTTTCGCTAACCATCCCTTCCACGTGCGGATGGAGGGCTTCTCGAGGCGTATTATGGCGCCCGCAAAGCCCGGGAGCTTCGACCTCACGAAATGGTTTTACGAGCGCGCTCGCGGATCCTACCGCGATGCACAGGCCTACCTCACTCCGGCAGCGAAGAAGAAGTTTGCGAAGGAGTATCCGAAGTCGCAAACCTTCACGAAAACCGACTTGGCAAAATACATCATGGTTTGGACTGACAAGGCCTATATGGTGAACCGTGGCGCGCAGAAGAACTTCTCCGAGTTTGCGAAAGAAATTGCCGACGCCTGGGAGAAAGACGACACGCAGTTCAACGAGGTTTACTTCAAGTACGTCGTTGCAAAAAAGATAGTTTTCGACCTTGCGGGCAAGATTGTGCAGGAGAGCGAATGGTACGAGGCAGGAGGCTACCGTTCCCAGCACGTCGTCCTCACCGTCGGTGCTTTGGCAAACGCCGCTAGGGATATGGGCAAATCCGTCGATTTTCTCTCCATATGGAACCGCCAAGGCGTTACGCCGGCGTTTGAGAGGGCACTCGGACAGGCCGCCGACGTCGCTCACCAAGTTTTGATGAATCCAAGAGAGGGCTATCGGAACATATCCGAGTGGGCCAAACAACCAAAATGCTGGAACGCCGTTAAGCAGACACGTGTCCAGTGGGACGACGACTGGGTCTCTGAGCTCATCAGCACGGATGAAGAGAAGGACATAAAGAGTGCTGCGGTGCGCGACCAGAAAGAGCTCAATGGAATCGAGGCCCAGTCCGCGGTCGTCGAGGCTGGATTCCAGTTTTGGAAGAACGTCCTCGACTGGTGCATAAAAGAAGGTGAGGCGACAGAGAAAGAACGCGGAATTCTGCGTTACGCAACCACAATGCCCGTCAAGATTCCGTCTGACAAGCAGTCCGTCATTCTCGTCAACCTGATGGCGAGGTTGCGGAAGGAGGGTTGTCCATATCGTCTCAAGACGCGTCACCGTCGGATAAAGGAGTGAGCTTGTCACAAAAACCCACGGTGTTCATCCCTAGGAACTCCGCGACTATCTTTCCAATCTCTTGCGCTAAAAGAGGCGGTACCGCATTTCCTACTTGCGTGTACTGGGACGTTCTGTTGCCCTCGAAGAAGTAGTCGTCTGGAAACGTTTGGAGCCGCGCAGCCTCACGGACGGTCAGGCTTCTGCATTGACCCGGATCGGGATGGATGTAGTAGTGCCCGTCTTTTGCTATGTGCGACGTTATTGTCGTTGACGGTCTGTCCCACAGCTGCACACGGAAACGGTCGTCGAACTTTATTGCCTCTCCCTCTTTAGCATTCTGCACGTTCTTGTGGTTGGGGTACAGGTACCGTGGGAATTCAGAAATACGCGCCGGCTCCCCGTGCTTCTCGGCATATGCAGCACAGAACTCATAACGGTCGAGGTCAGCGGCCAAGTGTGTGCGCGACTCATGGTTTGCGAGAACCGTATGCACTCCCATACGGCCCCTGTACCACTCGTCATAGCGGCCCTTGTCAGTAGTGACCTTGTCCTTGCTCGTCAGACGTGGAGGGCGTTGCTCCCGCACTTGGGCCAAGACCTCCTCTAGTTCCTTGCCTTCAGCTGATTCGAGAAGCGTCTGTATAGCCCCATTGAGGTAGTCTTTCCAATTCTTATCGCGCCACCCTTTATTGCGCTCGGAGAAGCCACTACGAATGCGCGGTATCCCAACGAGAGCTTCGCGTAAAGTTATAGGGGCTAACGGTTTGAGAATCTCGGAGGGTTTTTTGCATCCGTCCTGCACGCCTAGAAGGATGACGCGATGCCTCATTTGCGGGATGCCGTAACGCTCCGCCTCAACTACGTAGTCTCGTGGGTTGTCTGCCGCTCTTGTCACTAATGAACGAATTTCGTATCCAGCGTCCCTCATATCGGCACAGATTCTGTCGAAGACCCCCTCGCCATTGTGTCTTGCCGAGAGAAGCCCCTTGACATTTTCCATGACGAAAACCGTTGGCTTGAGAGCTTTTATGAAGGCCAGATAGCATTTGTAGAGCGTTTGCTTCGGATCTGCCTCTAGTCCCTCTTTATCGTGGGATCTTCTGGAGCGACCAACTATAGAGTATGCCTGACAAGGTGGTCCGCCAATGAGCACCCATTGACTATTCCCAGTAACGCCAAACTCCTTAAGGCGTTTCCTGCCTTCCTCAACGAGTGTATTGTCTCCATCTTCGAGGGTGGCGCAAAGGGCCTCATTATTAGCGGCCTCCCATTCAGTTGGATACTTTTCTATTAGCTCATTGAGCTTCTCTTCGTCACGGGTTTGCATGTATTGGAGATATTGCCTTGGTATGGTCTTGTCATTTGATGCATATATCTTCCGAAAAAAAGAGCGAAGACGTAGAGTCTTGTGTATCTGGTCGTCTTTCTCGACCGACATGACTATTTGAAATGCAGGACTGCCATCGTCTTGCTTGAGGGATGAAAACCCCTCGCCGAGGCCACCGGCACCCGCGAACAAGTCGATGACCGGTATCATGTACGAGCGCTCCTCCCTAGGTTGTAATGGATTACACCCAGAGTACTAGGCTGTCAATTAAGAATAAACGGCGGTTTTCGCCTGAGGTGTCGCAAGCCTTCAAAATACACTGAAAACTCGTTCCGTTCAACATGCTCACAAAGCTACCATTATAAGGCTGATTCAAATTCCTAAGCACCATGAAGCCCCACTGAGACGTCCTTGGACAATTTCCGTACCCGTAAGATGCAGGCACTTCTTTTGCTTGCCTTATCGATGGGGGGGAGAACAAGGCGCAGACGACGAGGCCAATTGCTACAGAGCGGAAGTGCGATGCTTGCAGGGTTCGTAGATGGGGTAGCGGCGGAGGCAGGAGAAAAAGCCCGTAGATTAGCGGCTGTTGGTGGGCGGCGCACTCGAATACGAGAGGGACATCGACGAGCACCTCGAGAGAATCACGGTACTCAGGATCAAAGTGGTCGATGCGGTCGGGGACGTGGAGACGATAGGCAAGCTGTACGAACGCGTGGTAGCATGCGCTGAGGAACAAATTGAGAAGTCCTGTCGGATGTAAGTGGAGCTTCTCTCTACGAAATGCTGGACGGCTTCGTGGAGGATATGCAGTATGTGTGCCGCACAACCGAGAAGGTACTCTCCGCCGTGTCGGCGATGACGCGCTGGGATAACGCATGCTACAACGACTCAGCACTGTGGAGCACATCGTTTGCTTGTATGTACATTAGGAAGTGACGCAATGGGTCTTGGTGAAGCCGTCCTGTCTGATTGCAGACGAGGATGGCGGGTGCGTGTTCGACAGTCGCGCATGGACCTCTTTTCCGACCCATCGACCGCGGCTAAGAGAGAGAAGGGCCCGGCACCATGATTCTCACGAGTAACATGGTATCGAGCTCTTGAGACGAGCTCCTCGTGGCGGACGTGGCCCCACTCTGCGTGCTCGATGGGGTCTCCGACGAGGTTTCGATCTTCATGATGCGCGTCTCGAGCCAGCGCGGCCGCGGGCTCGATACCCACTCGGTTGAGGCAGTGTTACAGGTGGTCAAGGCGAGGGGGCGCAGCCCAAGAGAGCGTAGCTACTGCATAAGTTAGGAAACCGACTGCCAGCGCGTTGACTGGATTATCTTGCGTGTAATTATATGGTGACACTTTCTCATAAAAAGGACTTAGGTGCCATGCTTACCAATAACGCGTTGCGAATGGTAAGTATTCGCGCGTCGTGTTTACCGTTTCTGGCGAGGGGCGGACTGACAGACTACGAAAGACTGGGCTGGGCAAGAAAATGCAACTGCACGAAAAACATCGATGTCAAAGTCGCGCGCGGCGTGAGGGGTAACCGTTGGCCCAAGGGCGGTCAGCTCCCCTCATTCTAAACCTGGCATGGGCTGTACCCAACAGTGTGCCGGTCCGCTTGGTACAGCAGAACAGCATTGCCTCACACGTTCTGAGGCGCATGGATTCTGTCGCAAGCTGTCTTGGAGTTGGTGTGTACGGCTCGCTGGGCTACGTCTATGACAAGGGGTGTGTGACGGCTATGGAGCTTACTGATTACCTTCAGCGTAGCATGAAGGTATCGCGTGATCTGAAGCCGCTTGTGGAGAAGGGAATTCTCGACTGGCACGGTAGCAGCACACACAATCCGTCTTACTGCTACGGCCCACACGGGTCCAAGTGGGTACGAGTAGAAATTGCGTACGTTTACATTGCGGGCGACTACACTTCCGTCAATTAGCGGTGGGCCTCGTGCGTCATTCGACACCCCCGTGTGCGAATGAACGCGGCAAGTAGCGTCGCATACTGGACTACCAAGGAGGACGTGACGCGAGTTGACATACGGGGAAACATAGCCCAGAGACGCTTCTCTCTAAGGCCGTTCTGAGGGGAGACTGTTTCTGTAAAGGTCGCTCTGCAACTGTCGTATTAAGCGGGGATAGGCTCTACGTCGAATTTATAACCGAGAGCCTTCACGACCTTTTGAATCGTTGCAAAAGAGGGGTTTCCCGTAGGCGAGAGGGCCTTGTAGAGCCCGTCGCGGGTGATGCCCGTCTCTTTTGCAAGCTGTGACATGCCTCGAGCCCGTGCGATATCGCCAAGAGCAGCGGAGACAAGACTGGGGTCGCCGTCCTCGAGAGCGGCATTAAGGTAGGCGACGATGTCTTCATTGCTCTTCGGGAACTCTGCCGCATCGTAGCACGTTGCCTGCCTAGATGGCATCTTCTTCTCCTCTGTCGCCCTCACCTTCTGCAGCGCACGCACATCTGCATTATCTCTTAAGCTGCGCAGCCGTCGTAATGTCACGTTGCTGTTTGAGCTTGGATTGTATATCACGGTATATAGAACGAAAATCTCCAGCCGCTCCTGCACCACAACAATGGAAGCCGAGCACGGTACGAGGAATAACCGTCAGCCTTTGGGGCGGCCAACTCCGCCCGTGGCGAAGACCTGGCGTCGTCCCGTTTGTGAAGGGTGGCGTGCCCGCGCCCGCCGAGCATCCACCCGTAGTAGTCTGGTGCCCGTGAGCACAAGCGACGGGAGGACCATGGTGCAACAAGAGCCTAGCACAGCAGCGGGGGAGGGTCCGTGCATCAGGCTGGCGACGCCGGACGATGCGGAGCGCCTGCTGCAGATATATGCGCCCTACGTGCGCGACACGGCCATAACCTTCGAGTGGGACGTGCCGACCGTGGAGGAGTTCCGCGCGCGCATTGCCCGCACGCTGGAGCGCTACCCGTATCTGGTGGCGGAGTCCGCGGACGGCCGTGCGCTGGGCTACGCATACGCCGGGCCGCTCAAGGAGCGTAAGGCGTACGACTGGGCCTGCGAGCTCTCCATATACGTGGTGCAGGACGCGCATGGTCGCGGCGTGGGCGGCGCGCTGTACGCCACGCTCGAGCGCCTGCTTGCGGCCATGGGCGTCACGAACCTCAACGCGTGCATAGGCTACCCCGCCGCGCCGGACGATCCCTACCTCACGCGCGCGAGCGTGGAGTTCCACACCCACCTGGGCTTCGAGTGGGTCGGGCGCTTCCACGGCTGCGGCTACAAGTTTGGCCGCTGGTATGACATGGTGTGGATGGAGAAGATCGTGGGCGGCCACCCCGCGGATGCCCGTCCGCTGCGGCCCGTGTCGCAGGTGACGGCCCTGCCGGGGCAGTAGCCCGTCCGCGCCCGCTGCCGCGTTGGCCACGACCTTCTCGTCCGGCGCCTTCCCACGCAGACATCCGCAAGACTTTGGAGAAGAACATGATCAAGCTTGCCCTGACCGATCTGGACGACACGCTCATTCCCGTTGGCGCGCCGCGCGCCTCGGACCGCGCGATTGCGGCCATGCACGCGATGGTCGACGCGGGCCTGCACGTTGGGCCTGTTACGGGTCGCGTGCCCTCGGCCATGGGCTGGATGTTTGCGGGCGACGCCACCTGCTTTGCCACGGGCTCGTTCTGCAACGGCCAGATGGTCTACATCGACGGCGAGCTTACGCACCAGGAGGTGCTCGACCCCGCGTCGCTTGCGCGTGCGCAGGACGTGCTGGAAGACGTGGAGGGCGCGGCCCTTGCGGTGTACGACGTGTTTGGCGACGGCCAGGCGATTCTGGTAAAGCGCAACGTGGCGAGCCTGGAGGGTCACCCGGAGGTCATGAGCGAGGTTGGCCACCCCACGCGAGCCGAGCTTGGACCCACGCCGTGGATTAAGGCGAACGTGCACGTGTCCGGCCCGCGCGAGCGCCTGGTGCGCGTGCGCGACCTGCTGCGCGCGGAGTGCCCGGGCCTCGACTTCGTGTTCCCCAGTCCCACGGCCCCGCTCATCGACATCACGCCGCACGGGTGGGACAAGGCGGCCGGCGTGCGCGAGCTTGCCCGCGAGCTGGGCGTGACGCCGGAAGAGGTGGCGACGTTTGGCGATTCGGAAAACGACCTGCCCATGATATCCGCGGTGCCAAACTCCGTCGCCGTCGCGAACGCGAGCGCGGACGTGGCCAAGGCAGCGCGCTGGCACATTGGCCCCTCGCGCGACGACAGCGTCGCGGCCGCGCTGGAGCAGATCGCGGCAGCGGCCCCCACGGGCGACATGCCGGCGTTCATGCGCTAGGGTCGGTGCGTGGCGCGCGGCAGCCCCGCTGTCCATGGCGCGCCGCGCTGCCGTGTCCGTGTCAGCCCAGCGCGGGCCACGTGACCAGCGGCGTCTGGTCTCCCTCTTCCCGAAGCGCCTGCTCAAAGGACCGCACGTCCTTCTCGCCCTGTGGTGTCATTTGGCTCACGAGAAGGACGTCCGCCCTAAGGCCGCCGGCGTGCTCGTGGGCGATGGCCCGTGCCACCAGCTCCGGCGTGGCGACGTCCGCATCGCCGCAGCCCGCAAGCTTGCAGAAGACTTCCGGCCGGTGCACGGCCTGCGCCACGGGCTGGCCAAAGCCGGAGGCGCCCACCACCTGCACCACGCGGTCCGCGCCGGCGGGAATGACGGGCTCGAAGTCCGCATGCGCCTTGAGCGGATGGCGCGCGGCGCCGTCGGCCTCTACCAGCACGTAATCTGCCAGGACGGAGAGCGTGCGCATCTTCAGGCGCGGCGCCGCGAGCTTGCCGGATCCGTCGCCGGTGGGCGTGCCCACGCACACCACGCGGCTGTACCACAGCGCCTGCTCCACGGCGCGCTCGTCCGCATCCGTCAGTACGGGGCAGCCAAACGGAAACACGTGCGTGGTCGTGGTGAGGACAACGGTGCCGTCAAGCTCGCGCGCGAGCGCGTCGAGCAGGCTCGTCTTGCCGCCGCTCCCGATGACCGCGGTGATCCCGCGCCCGATTCCCAGCTCTTCCGCAAGGCCCATGCGCACTCCCTCCGTGGTGCCGCGCGGCCCCCGCGGCCGCCCGTGGCAGAATTCTAGCGCTCCGGGACGGAGGGCGTGGCGGCGCGTCCCTCTCGCCTGCGGTAGCAAACGTGACGCGAAGTTCTTCTCAAAAGATTGCAAACGTATATAACGTATATGATAAAGTGTGCTCAAAGGAGGCGTCGTGCGGGACGTGCCGGCGCCGCGAGCGCGTGATGATTGCACGCGAGGGAAGGGGAGCGCATGGGCGAGAAGGACGAGAAGGGTCGGGTCGAGAAGGGCCGGGCCGTCGCGACAGGTGCAGGGGTCCGGGTTCAGGACGAGGTTGCAGAGGTCGTGGCCAACGCGCTTCGTGGGCACGACGTGACGCACGTGGCGTGGGTGGCCGCCGGCGGTTCGAACGGCGGGTTCTATGCGGCGCACTACTTCATGGAGCGCGAGTGCGCGACCGTTGCCTCGCACATGTATACCAGCAACGAGTTTGTGCTGGCGCCGCCGGCGTACGTGAACGAGCACACGCTTTGCGTTATCTGCTCCATGCGTGGCACGAAGGAGACGTGTGAGGCCGCGCGCGTTGCGAAGGAGCTGGGCGCCGCGACGGTGGCACTGTACGTGAACGAGTCCGACCTCACGAGGACCTGCGACCAGAAGATCGCGTACGAGTCCATCGCGCTGGACGAGAGCCGCACGGAGCGCGTCAACTCCAGCATTGCGCTCATGATCGCCATGAACCTTGCGAACCAGGTTGAGGGCTACGACCGCTACGACGAGGCCATGCACGCGTTCGACGTGGTGGACGGTGTCTATCGCAAGGCGTTTGCGCGCATGCAGGAGCCCGCGCGCGAATGGGCGGCCCGCATGGCCGGCGAGCGCACCATATACGTGATGGGCTCCGGACCCGCGTATGGCTCCGCGTACATATTCTCTATCTGCAACATCGAGGAGATGCTGCAGATAGACTCGCCCACCATCAACAGCTGCGAGTTCTTCCACGGCCCGTTCGAGGTGCTGGACGCTACGAAGCCCGTGTTCCTGCTGCTTTCCGTGGGACGCTGCCGCCCGGCGGACGAGCGCGCCCTGCGCTTCCTCAGGCGCTATGGCGGCGCGAACGTCTTCGTGCTGGACGGTATGGACCTGGGTCTGGGCGAGCTGCCCCAGGCCGTGCGCGAGTACTTCAACCACATCCTGTTCTCGCCCATCCTGAACAACGTGTACATGCGTGCGCTGTCTGCCGCGACCGGCAAGGACTACATGACGCGCCGCTACATGTGGAAAGTGGAGTACTAGGGGCGCGTCTGCGGCATCGCTCCTTCTGGCAGGGTTGCGCGCTGCCGGTCATAACATTCGGTTCCTGCGGAGGCATTCCCCTTGGCCTCCGAGGAAAGGCCAGTCGCGTCCTCCAGCGGCTGGCCGTTTTGTTGCCACGTGGTTGCCATCGCATGTACCGCTCGCCGGCGAAAATGAACCATTTGTTTCTAGTTGTTATAGACCACTATCACAACAAT